>SAMEA3663006__coassemble_352_pt1 | contig 21944 bp, 19 predicted proteins | sample SAMEA3663006__metabat2_low_PE_025 | metagenome-assembled genome bin SAMEA3663006 (sample SAMEA3663006) | pig gut metagenome | biome: pig gut; feature: pig-associated habitat; material: faeces | place: France | collected 2012
TTGGTTGATTTGTAATACAGTAAAAATGCAGTTATATAAGTAATATGTTGCTTTTTATTAAAAATATGATATCATGATTATGTTATAGAAATAATTTTGGAGGTTTGGATGGCATCTATTATTGAAGCGGTTGACAATACTGTAAAAGAGGCATTTGCAGGTATAAAAGTTTTAGTATGGGCAGTACCTTTTTGTGCAGCTTATAGTATGAATAAGTCTAATCCTGCATTAAGTATTACCATTTGGATAATTGCTTCAATCTTATTTCTAGGTTTTTTGACAGAGAGTGCTAACAATGTAATTAAACGAAGCGGAACAATTCTTCCTGGTGTGAATATTTTGAAATTCGGATATATAGGTTTAATTACATCTTTAGTTATGGCACCATACATTGCTGTCAGCTATTTTGTTATGGTGTTATTTAACAGTTTTGTCAAAATTCCTGATCCTGTTTGGCAGCAAACAGCTCAGATAATATGTTTATTCTTAGCGATTACTTTTACTTTAGCATCTTATGTTATTTATATCAGAAGATTAAATCCGTTTGATGCCTATAATATGAAAAAATATTTTATAGGTTTTGGTGAAGTATTTTTAACCTTTTCTTTTTTGATAGTAAAATTAGCTTTGGTTTCATTGGTTATCATTGGATTTTTGGCTTACGTATTTTCACTTTTTGTCGGGTTCCAAAATGTTATTTGGGATTATCTGATAACATCAGTAATTGTATTATATTTGGTTCTTGCGGCGAATTACTTGGCTCAAATTAGTGATGAACAATTTGTTTTTATGGAGAAAAAAGAAGCCGAAGCCAAAGAAAAATCAGCAATAAATAAGTTATAAGATAAATATCAGGCGGAAATAAAATTCCGCCTTTTTTAATTTTGTTTTTTTGTTTAATTTGCGATAAAATTTTGATATGGAAAAACGTTTCAAATTATGTTCAAAATACTCTCCGGCAGGAGATCAACCAAAGGCTATAAAACAGTTAACAGAAGGAATTTTAAACGGAGATGATGCCCAGACACTACTTGGAATAACGGGTTCCGGAAAAACCTATACTATCGCAAACGTAATTGAGCAAATTCAAAAACCGACTCTTATAATTGCTCATAACAAAACTCTTGCAGCACAGTTATATAATGAGTTTAAAGAATTGTTTCCAGAAAATGCCGTTGAATATTTTATAAGTTATTATGATTATTATCAACCTGAAGCATATATTCCAAGAACAGATACTTATATTGAAAAATCTGCCTCTATTAACGAAGAAATAGACCGGTTAAGACACAATACAACGCGTAGTTTGTATGAGCGGAATGACGTTATTATTGTGGCTTCCGTGAGCTGTATTTATGGTTTGGGTTTGCCTGAAAATTATTTTAAGGGTTCTGTAGAGTTAAAAGTTGGAGATGAAGTCGAACGAGATGACTTGTTAAGACATTTGATAAGTGTTCAGTATACTCGTAATGACCTTGTTTTAGAGCGATCAACATTTCGGGCAAGAGGTGATATTGTTGAAATCATGCCTGCCTATGAAAAAGTTATTACAAGAATTTGCTTTTTCGGAGATGAAATTGAGAAAATATTAGAAAAATATCATGATGATGTTGGCGAATAGATAACGTAACAGGAGAAATTCTGGAAACACCTGAAAAAGTCGTTATTTATCCTGCTGTACACTATATTTCTTCAAATGAAAATGTAGACGAAACTATAAAATTAATAAGAGAGGAATTACAACACCGCTTAGTCGAATTAAACAATGAAAACAAACTTGTCGAAGCTCAACGACTGGAGCAACGTGTAAAATATGATATCGAGATGATTAAAGAAATGGGATATTGTTCCGGAATCGAAAATTATTCTCGAATAATTGAGCGCCGTCCTAAAGGTTCAGCTCCGGCAACTCTATTAGATTATTTTAGAGGCGACTTTTTGACAGTGGTAGATGAGTCACACGTGACATTACCGCAATTAAAGGGGATGTACCATGGAGATTCTGCAAGAAAAGATACCTTGATTAACTATGGTTTTAGACTGCCTTGTGCAAAAGACAACCGCCCTTTAAAGGAAGGTGAATTTTTCAAAAAAGTTCATCAAAAAATCTATATTTCTGCAACTCCGGGAGATTTCGAAAAATCTACGTCAACTCAGTTAGTTGAACAAATTATCAGACCGACCGGTTTGGTTGATCCGAAAATTTCTGTTCGTCCTATCGAAAGCCAAATTAATGACTTGAAAAAAGAAATTCAAAAGCGAACCGATAAAAATGAAAGAGTTCTAATCACAACATTAACCAAGCGTATGGCAGAAGATTTAACTGACTTTTTCATACAAGAAGGTATAAAAGTTCGATATTTGCACAGTGGAATTCAGTCTATTGAACGTGTTGAAATATTGAGAGATTTAAGACTCGGCGAATTTGACGTACTTGTCGGTGTAAACTTGCTCAGAGAAGGACTTGATATTCCGGAAGTTTCATTAGTTGCGATTATGGATGCTGATAAGGAAGGTTTTTTACGCTCTGAAACAAGTCTTATCCAAACAATCGGGCGTGCCGCTCGTAATGCTTGCGGTGAAGTTATTATGTATGCAGATAAAATTACCGACTCAATGCAAAAAGCTATTGATGAAACAGAACGGCGCCGAGAAATCCAATTGGCTCATAACAAAAAATACGGTATTATTCCACAAACTATTAAAAAGCCTATTGAAAACAACTTACTTTCACTTGTTGCAAGTTATCGTGATTTAGAGGATATTGTTGCAGAAGAAATGGTTGACCTTGGTGTTGAGAAGAAAGATTTACCTAAACTTATAGATAAATTGGAAAAAGATATGCACAAAGCTGCCAAAATTCTTGATTTTGAACGTGCTGCAGAAATTAGGGATAAGTTGAAAAAGCTTAGAGAGATGGTATAAGGTGTTGTAGTTATAACTTGCCCCTAGCAATTTCGCGTAATTTTAAAAAGAGTTGATTAAACTAATTCACCATTAAGGTACCAAGTTTTGCAACCTGTTATGTTTACATTTAAGAACTCTCCTGTTCTATCCACATCACAAGGGATGTGTACTAATTTGTTGTTGCGAGTTCTGCCGGTAATAATATTTTTGCCTTTATGGTTTTCAAAGTTTTCAATTAGGACTTCAAGTGTTCTGCCTACATATTTTTTGTTTGAGGCTAGGCAATTTTTACGCACTTGTTCGTTAAGTCTTGCCAATCGTTCTGTTTTTACATCTTCCGGAATGAATTTGTCTACCCATTTTGCGGCAACTGTTTTTTCACGAGGCGAATACGCAGCCGTATTAGAATAATCTAATTCAAACTCATCCATCGCAGTCAATGTATCTTGGAATTGTTCTTCTGTTTCCCCAGGGAAACCTGCAATGAAATCACTTGTAATAGTCACATCAGGAACCATTGTTCTTATTTTTTTGACAATTGCTCCATATGTTTCTCTATCATAACGTCTATTCATTTTCTTTAGAACTTCAGAATTACCGGATTGCATAGGAATATGGAAATATTCGCAAACTTTATCCAATTCTTTTGCCGTTTCGATTAATTCATTTGTAATATCTGTAGGATATGATGTCACAAAGCGAATTCTAAACTTGCCTTCAAGTGCATTAAGTTCTTTTAGTAAGTCTGCAAGCCTGTAGTTCTTGTCTTTGAAGTCTTTGCCGTAACTATCGACATTTTGCCCCAAAAGGGTGATTTCTTTAAATCCGTTGGATAAGGCATCTTTAGCCTCTTTAATAATTATTTCAGGAGTTCTGGAGCGTTCTCTGCCTCTTGTATAAGGAACGATACAATATGTGCAGAAATTATTACAGCCTTCAGTTATTGGAATCCATGCGTTAACAGATTTTACACGGTTTATTTCAAAATCTTTGGCTTTGGCATCTTCTGTTGTATTTGTTTCGGAGCATTCGCAAACTCTTTCTCCATTATTAATTTTCCGGATAATATCAGGAAGCGCATAAATCTTATGTGTTCCAAGTACAAAGTCAACATAATTAGCACGCTTAAAAATTTCTTCTGCTTTTTGCTGAGCAACACAACCGCAAAAACCTATTTTTATATGAGGTCTGTTTTCTTTTTTCCATTTGCCCCAAGTACCAATCATACTAAATGCTTTATCTTCGCTTAACTGTCTTATAGAACAAGTGTTAACCATTAATAAATCAGCCTCTTTAGGTTCTTTAGTTTCATCATACCCAAGATGAGAAAGCATTCCAAACATTCTTTCCGTATCTGATTTGTTCATTTGGCAACCCATTGTTTCTATATATACTTTTGGCATTTAGTTTTTCCTTATTTATTGTTCCAACTAACTCAATATTATCATGAAGAAAGTTCAAATTAAACGATATTAAAAGCTTTGTAACACGATTGGATATTTGAGAATATTTATTTTATAATTTAGGTATGAAAAAGTTTGTTTTAATAGTTTTAATGCTTATGTTTGCGGCAAGTGGTGTAGTTTTTGCTGCGGACTCTGATATAGATATAAAAATTAATTCTTTATATGCAGCGAATAAAGTTGATGATGTTTTTAATACGATATTGAGTATTCCTCAAGAAGAGCGAACTTCTCAACAGTGGTTGATTCTTGGGAATATTATGCAAGATATGGACAAAGTCGGAGATGCTGAATTTATGTACGAACATGCTCTAAATGCTGATTCTAAAAACTATAAAGCTGCATATAATTTAGCGAATCTTCATCTTGCAAACGGTCGTCCTAATTTAGCTGTTGAAAAATACAAGGCAGCCTTAAAAGTTAAAAATGATTTTGCTTATGCATATTATAATATGGGATGTGCATACATTAAGCTCGGAGAATACCGAAAAGCTAAAAACGCCCTATTGGATGCAATTTATTTTAAGGCTACGGAACCTGATTTTCATTATAATTTGGCATATGTATATAAAAAACTGAATAAGTCTAAAGATGCGGAGCAGTATCTTGGCTTTTACAATAAACTTATGAATGAGAGGAAATAGCATAAAATGGATAAATATAGAGGCATTATTTTTGATTTTAACGGTACTTTATTTTGGGATTCCGAAATGCATCAAGAAGCTTGGCGAATATTTTCAAAACGCATAAGAGGTACGATGTTTACGGATGAAGAAATGCGTAAATATATGTTCGGTAGAACCAATAAAGATATTATACAATACGCTATTTCAAAAGAACCAACCCCGGAAATGGTAAAAGAACTTGCAGATGAAAAAGAAGCTCTATATCGTGACATGTGTAAAAAAGATGGTGAAAATTGTAAATTGGCACCTTTTGCAGAAGAATTTTTAGATTACTTAAAAAACAACAATATTCCAAGAACTATTGCTACAATGTCCGAAAAAGATAATGTTGATTTTTATATTGAACATTTTAAACTGGAAAGATGGTTTGATTTAGATAAGATTGTTTATTCTGATGGCAAAATTAAAGGGAAACCTGCTCCTGATATTTATCAGATTGCCGCAACTAACTTAGGTTTAACCACAAATGATTGTGTTGTGGTAGAAGATGCAGAATCCGGTATTGAATCAGCAAGGGCTGCCGGTATAGGAAAAATTGTTGCAATCGCTTCAATGGAACCTATTGAATTTTATAAGAAAATCCCTGCCGTAAGTCAAATAATTACCGATTTTCATGACTTTGAAAGCATTATCTCAAAAGATTTGGTTAGTGCAAATTAAACGTAGAAGTTAAGTAATTCTTTTTTATCATCTTCTAGGGTATTGCCTGTTGCGGCAAGCTTGTAGTCGTCATATGCCATATTTTCGTCATGTCCATGTGATGCGACACTATTGATATCTCCAAGGTCATGGAAGCCTAATCCTCCGCCACTTGTTGGCAAATATGCATCACCATAAGTCAGACTGCTTAAGTCTATTCCGTTAGCTGTTGCTATAGCTTTAAGTGCATCTGTCCAATTTGTTGAAACTACTTGATTTCTGAAATCATCTTCGATTGTTTCGCAAGTGTTATAAGTAACAGCTTCATTTGTGATATGAGTTGAGTGGATTAATTCGTGAGCTAATACTGATGCAAGATAAGCGGATGCGTAGTTGTAATAGAATTCATCAGAAGACATATAAACATCTATCAATGAAACACTTTCACCGTTGTTAATCGCTTTTAAAACCGCATCTTGAGAGGTATATTTTCTATCAATACAATAAACTCCTGCGTTTAAGATTAAAGACTTGTTTAAATAAGGAGTTGCTCCCATCGCATCATTAGTATTATCCTCGGGATTTAGGTAATAATTATCATAATATTGGTTTGAAAATGCACCTAATACAACACCTGTTTCGTCCGAATTATCTTCAAAATATTTGTCGTTTCCAAAGCCTACAGGAAAATCACAATTTTCAATTGCTTTTCTTATTCTTAACAAGAAAGATAATTTTACTTCGGAGTCGCCTCTTGCTTTACCTTCTGCAACTCTTGCATCATAGTTGTTAATGTAATCGTCAAGCCAATTTACTAAAGTAGAAATTCCACCTTTTAGTATTTTTTCTTGAGTTGTTTTATTGTATTTACTGCTGTATTGTAAGTTCGCATATAATTTGCTTGTATCTGTTGTTTTGTTTAAGTTTTTGTTTTGAGTTGTAGAATTTAAAACTTTTTCTTCCGCATAGCTTTCAAATCCGATATTTTTTGCAGTAAATGTTTTTGCTGTATTGTAAATACTGCTTGAATTTATTATATCAGTGCTGTTTGCGGTGTTTTCTCTTATTATTTCGGTAATCTTATCTTCTTCATTTTGAGTTTTTTCAATTTCTTCAGTGATTGTTGTGTTGTATTGAGGTTCCGCGTAAACAACTCCTTTTAATTTTGAGAAATCGTATCTGTTTGTGACAGACAAGAATGAAGGTCCGGTTTCAGCAATATTAGCAGTTTCGGTGTTAATATTGTTGATAGTTGCCGTTTCATAATATAATTTAGTTTTTAAATTAGTTATGTCTGTCATTTTGATTACCCGAATGTTTTGAATGATCTTTCGATGTTCTTGTTCAATACTGTTTTGATACTTTCTTCTTCTTGCAAGCAAGCGTTGTATTCTGTATCAATTTTCTTTTGGTCTAGTTCATAACGTTTGTCTTTTGCTTGAATTTCTTCCATTGCTTTGTTATATTCAGCTTCAGCTTTTTCTGCGGCGCCATCTTCTTGTTGGTCTACGATAGATGTGCAAGAGCTCAAACTTACTACTTCATAGAATAATCCGTTTAGTGAAATTGTTTGAGTTGAAGAATCAGATGATTCTTTTACAAGTGTGTAAGCTCCACTTCTTAAACCTTGTTCTAGCGCTTGAGAAGATATTGAGAAATTAGGATCTTCAACAAGTTGTGTTTCGTATACAGGAATTTCTTCGTAGCGAGGTTTTTGTTGATATCCGATTGGGTCTTGAGTTTTGTCTTCAACCCATTTTTTACCACCGGTTAATCCTGCTGCTTGTAATTCTGATAAATTTAAAACTGGTAAGTTGTTATTTGAAGCACTTGCTTGATTTTGGTCTGAATATCCGTTTGTACCAGGGTTTAACCATACATAAATATCGTTACCGTCAGGTGTTGTTACTTTTGCATCAGTTAAAGAATCAGGTTGAGTTCTAGAACCGTTCGCGAAACTTGGATCTGTAGAATTTGCCCAATACAATACGTCATTGTTGTTTCTTGTATCAAGAGCTACCAAGTTTGTTACATTTGATTCGATTAATGGTCCCCAGTTAGCAAGGTCAGAACCGTTGATTGCTGAACCGTTTGCTGTAGTGATACTACCAAGTGACATACAGTTTTTAACGATAGCTTCATAAGTATCATCACCGATAAAGCCGTTGATTGAGTTTGAATAATTTTTGCCGGAACCCAATGAAATATTTACATCTGAATAACAATTTTCGATAATGTTATCTTCTGCTCCGTATGTAGGGTTAACGTTTGCACCAACAAAGCCACCGATATAACCGAAACTTTCGTCTGCATTCGGAATGCTTATTGTACCTTGAACAGATGTGTTTCTGATTGAACCGTTGTTGAAACCAACCGTACCACCGATACCGGCTCTTTCAGAAGTATATCCTTCTGAATATTCTTGATTTTTAAGATTGCTTGTTAAATTCAAGTTTGTAACATTACAGTTTTCAATAAGTCCGCCATCTCCAAGATATCCGGCTAAAGCACCAACTGCATCAGATTCAGCAGTAATATTTGCACCATCTATAGTTAAGTTCTTAATTGTACCATATACATCTCTGAATAGACCTTGTTCTCCGCTTAAACCTTTAATTGTAGCTCCGTTTCCGTCAAAAACACCTTGGAAATAAGGAATACCTGTGCTTACATATTTTGACATATCAATACTGTCTGTGTTTAAAATGTAATTTTGTTGCAAAGAATTTGTAGTATTACCGCTTACCGCTTCATTTTGTAATTTTTCGTAAATTGCTTCAAAACCGGCTTGTGAGTTTATTGAAATTGAGTTTAATTCAACTTGTTGACCATTTATAACGGTAGTATATGATTTAACTTCCAAATCATCTGCTCCAAGTCCGGTTGCATCAACAATTGCTTGCATTTTAGCAGCATCACCGTTTGCTGTTGCAGAAGGAGCTTCTAAACCATCTGAATCAACTTCGATTTTAGGATAAATAGGTTTTGTTAAGTCATCTTCATAACCGGTAAGAACTTTTTGAGTCGCATCGGTTTTAACTTTTTGGTAAGAATATCCTAATATTTTAGAACCGTCAGATACCATTAAACCTTGAGCTTTAAGGTTTGCAAGTGTAATATATTCGCTAGTAGTAGTGCTTCCGCTACTTGCAAAAATATTTGAATTTACAAACAAACGAGTTGAATTAAGTGCGTTGATATATTTTTCTTGAATTTCTTGTGTGTCCATAGAAAGTCTGATTTTTGCATCAGAAACAGACTGTCCTTTTAAAGACAAATTATTCAACTGTGCTGTAAGATATAATAATTTTGCTTGTGATGCTGACATTCCCATAATTCAAGTTCCTTTTTTAATTTCCTTACTCTTTAAATCGGCTGTTTTATGGGAATTCTTTAATATTTCTATTGCTTTATTACATTTTTGTTACATTTGTTTTTATGGAATTAGAATCTATTAATTCTAGTTTTTGGGCTCGAGTTAATTTTTTAATTCGGCATTCTTCTTTTTGAGCTTCCGATTTTGTACCAAACTCTTTCTTATAAACAATTTTGACAGGTTTATGCGAACGAGTATATTTTGCACCTTTGCCACTTTTGTGCAATAAAAAACGGCGTTCTACGTCATCGGTATACCCGCAATATAGAGTATTCGACTCTGTTAACAGTATATAGACATAAAAACTCTTACTCATGCCCCAAATTATATAATAAAAAGGACGAATAATATATTCGTCCTGATATTAGGGGAAATCTTTTATTTCACTTATTAAAAAAGGGAATTTATTAACAAACTGATGTAAAGCCGCCACCAACAGAGCAAGAACCTCCGCCACAACCGGCAGATGTAGCTGATGCAGAGCCGGCACTTGCAAATGAACCTTCACTGAATCCGGTGATAGTTGACATTGCATTTGCAAAACCTTGTAAGAAACTTGTATTACTTGCCAAATTTTCTTGTCCTTCTGCTGAATAGCTGCTGAAATCTATATTTAATGAAAATGGATTAGTTGGAACAAACATATCGTAGTTGTAAACCGGAACTGCGAATAACGGAGTGCTGTTCATTGCTAAAGAACCAGCAGTTTCAGTTGCGCCTTTAGATTTGTTAGCCTTTGCTTGTGCTAAAGTTGTTGTTTCTGCTGTATTAATATTGTTCATATCTAACTCCTTAATGTCATCGTGTTTACACTAATATAAAGTATTTTGAAAAGTCAGTATTTCACAAAAGGGAAAGTTCGTAACATTTGTTTACAAATATTCATTGAAACTTATGCTACCTGACGCTTGCTATTTAGTTTTCGACCATTGCTATCACAGGCATACAACTTATTGCCCTCAGAATCACACAAATAGCGTTCTGTTCCATTTGAGTTTTCTTTAGAAATGTATTCAGAAATATGCTTTCCATTGTTCAGATATTTGAAATTAGAAATACCTGCATTGTCTTCTGTTTTGCACAAGCGGTTTCGCTCGTCAAATTCTTCTTTGCGCTTAAAAATACCGTTTGCATTGTTTATAACAACAACAGATTTTCCATTTCTTGAGTACGTTTTATCTTTTGCAATTGAACCATTATCATTATAAACCGTTTCTTGTAACGGTTTGCCGTTAAAGTAATATTGTGTATCAAGTTTCCTTACGCCATGCCTTGTATAATAAGTTGATTTAGTAAGCTTATTGTTGCTTGTACTATAAGAAAAAGTATTGTAACCGGTAACCTTATTGTTTGAATTTATATAAAATTCTTTATCCAAGGTACCATCTTTACTATAATAAGATTTAATCCATTTCCCATTTTTTAAGTTACGGCGACTTCTATAAGAGCCGTCTTTTGCAACAAAAGTAATCTTTTCCCCGGATTGTCCGAGTAATTCAACCCATTTGCCATCAACTTTTTTGAAATGAGTCTTATTAACTTCATCATAAACAATATCTTTGCAGTATGTTGGTCTGCAATTTTCTGCATTGTATTTTATAGTGCTGTTCTTCTGTTGTTTCAGTGCTAAATACTTTTTAATTACATCCTGCTTATTGTTTAGGTCTTTAAGTTTTCCGTCAACAAGGATTTTTTCTCCTGCATATACATAGGCTTCCTTGTCTTTTGTATATTTAATGGAGTCTGAATTCATATTTAAAAATCTTCGTTTGGCGCTTTCAAATTCCTTTTCTGTCGGATTTGTGATACCTTTTGATTCAAGTCCGCGCCTTACGATATCGTCAATTTTTTCACCTAATTGAACGGTATAATTATTCCAACTTTTACCTTTTTTCTTGTTTAATTTTGCCAGAACTTTTGTATTTGGTTGTTTGGCAATGGTGGTGTCTGGAATTTGTTTTTGAATTGAATCTTTTGGAGTAACTGAATCTAATTTTTCTTTTATCGGATTTGTTATGAGTTTAAGTATCTTTTTAAAAGCAGGCATGTTTTCTTCTTCAACCTGTTTAGATTTCAGATATTCTATCAGTTTGGAATCGCTAATAACTTTGTCAGGAGAGGCAAAGTCTGACAATTCTTTTTGAGCACTTTTAACTTCGTCTTCAGAAAGTTTTTTATCGCCGTTTTTATCTAATGTTTTAGTAAAAATACAACGCAATGTATCGTCTTTAATTTCTGAAAATTCTACACCGACTTTAATTTTGTCGAGTTCTACTGAATAACAACTATCTTTTGAGCCAATCTTTATAGTCCAATCACCCATAATAATAATATCCCCAAAATTACCCTGTATTAATATAAACAATTTAGCTCATTAAAAATTGCTCAAGATTAGATTTTTTATTACAGAAAATTAACAAAAAGTTCTGAGCCGTGTCACGAACCTTTGCAAAGCATGCCTATACAAAGGATTAATAAGGCTTATAATATCCCCCAATGGATTGATAAAATCAATCCTCATGGTTGATGACTTCCTTTTGGTAAACATATATGCTTATAGTGTGAAAAGGATTAGGGAAATAGAGATATGAAAAAAATACTTTTGACAATAGTTACAATGTTATTTATGGTTACATCTGCGTTAGCCGCAAACGATAATTTCTTAAATGCGGTTGTGCTGGAAGGAACAGATAGCGGATATAATATTATTCTACGTTCAGATGCTGTTGCTTCTGTGAAAAGGGTAGTAGAAAACAGTAACAAAATAGTTTTGGATATAAAAGGATTGACATCATCAGATGATATTTCAACAGTTTATAAAAATACTTCATCTGCAAATGGGGTAATCGTTGAAAATATCGGTAACAATTCTATAAGAGTTCAAGTGCAAGGGAAAAATATTTCCAGTGCTAACGTAATATTTGATACTCCGGCCTCAGCTCCAATTGTTGTTACGGACAAAGTTTCCAAGAGAACTGTTGGTTGGAGTGCTACGGCTTTGGTATTGCTTTGTTTCATTTTTGCAAAATCAAGAGATATTAAAGTTGATACAAGAGCAAAGGTTCGTGAAGCTGTTCAGAAAAACATGCGAGATAGAGAAATCGCTATGTATAAAAATTATAGACGTGAAATGCTTACTATTCCAAGTATTGATTATAAAATTAAAAATCCTCGTCTTAAGAAAGTTATCAGACGAGCTGACACGATAAGACATTTGCAAAGAGTTGCAAACAGATAAAAGATTTAATAATAAACCTTAATAATCCTTAATCATCCGCTTCAAATTGGAGCGGACTTCTTTATATTAATTGGTTGTTTTTCATTCGATAAAACGCAGAAATTTTTATCAGTAGTTTTGGGTAAATTCTAATAAAGACTACTTCTGTCTATTTTTATACTGTTTCCACTTTCTTATTCAAATGTATCAGAAATTTTTTCTACGTATTCCGGAGTTATTAATTTTGGTACTTTTTTGCTTTTGATAAGTTTTATTATTTGGTTAATGTGAATTTGAACATTTCTAGCCATCGCAGGGTGTTTTTTTACTTGCTCATATACTGGGGTATCACCTTTCTCCCAGTTGTCTGCGGCACACTCTGCCGCATAATTATATATAGAATCTTCTCCATTATTTGCGCGTGGTTTTATGTGCTCAATTGTTGCTGTTGATGGTCTTAAAAGTCGTTCAGCAATTTCTTCATTAGAACTTCTTGAGTATTTTACAACAAATGCAGCGATGTCGTCTTTGGAAGACGGGAGTTGTTCAGCAATTTCAACAAGTTTATCCCTGTCTTTCTCAGAAATATCTCCGGCAAATCGAGTAATTAGCCCGATAAATTTTTTACGCCCGAAAACAGAGTGAGAAGACGGATTGTACATTTCTTCATAACTTTTTTGTATAAGTCCATTTAATTCTTCAAGTTTTTCATCAGACAAATGCTTTTTGGTGTAATCGTACAATTTTCCAAATATTTTACTTTGTTTTTCGATAAGCACAAATTCTGAATTTTTCTTGATTTCGTTTAGCAAATCGGGTAAAGTGTGATTCGGATATTTTTTATGCAATTCTTTTATCGTTGAAAACACCATTTTTTCATTTTTCTTCATGCAAGGGGTATATTTATCAAGAATTTTTATGACTATTGGCGTACTTTGCTGGAATGTACCTTTTGTCAAATAATTATTTAACTTTCTCGGGTCAATCATTTTGTTTCCACAACAAGGACAAACAACACCATATTTAGCTAATGACACAACTGCACTGCGTTCCAAGATTTGCCTCATATAAGAGTCTGGTATTTCGCACCCTCCCGTAAAAGCAGGCTGCACTGGTTGTTGTAACCCGATATTTGGAGTTAACGATATTGTATTAAACGAATTTATTGAAGAAATGTACATAAATTAAAGTTCCTTGGGGTTGTTTTTCTTGAATCTTTTTAGTTTCAAGTGTTGTTTTCTAATTTCCCTTCTCTCTGACTTCGTCGGAGTTCGTCCATCTTTTAAAGTCCGAGTCGGTTTTACTCCTAATTGAGAGTTGTTTTTTAATAAAGATAAATCTGAGAATAACAAACCATCAGAAGCTTCTGCATAGGATTTATTAGTCTGAGTGATATATGCTTTTTCTAATTTACCGGCTAAATGCAATTCTGAAAGTCTATCCATATAGAGTCTATAATTAATTATCATAGTTGGATTTTCTAAAACTTGCTCTATTACGGAATCATGATTTCTTCTATTATTGTCACAAGCACATTCAAGCGCTAAATTCTCCGGAGCCATGGCTCCGCCTTTCTTCTGGGGACGAATATGCTCAACTGTCGCTAAAGAATTTGCTAACATACGACAGGCAATTTTTTGATCCGGATTTTTACCTTTATAATCACGCTTTGCATATTTTACAATAAATGAGTCTGTATTATTATACGCAGTTGGCAACTCTGCCGCAGCTGAAATTATTTTGTTTTTTAGTTTTACATTATCAGTATTTTTAAGAATATCTTCTAGCTTTTTTAGAAAAACCTTTCTGCTAAATCTTGAAGTTGAACGTGTATCAAATAATCTTTGGAATGTTTCGCCAATTAACTCACTAACAATATTCCCTTCGCCAGATGGCAATTTTTTACTCATTACACCGAGAGAAACCAGAATTTTAGACTGTTGGAAAATTAACTTCTTTTCAGACCTCGGCAATTTTTCTTTCAACATCTCGTGTAAACTCATATCAGGATGCTCAAATGACTTTGCTTTCATCATTTTATAAATACTCATCTCAACCGGATGTAAGTATTCTTTTAGTTTCCCGATTTTTATTAATATGTCTTGCGGATTAGTTGTTTGTTGAATATCAGATTCAAATGCTTTATAAGTGTCAATATCAAGCATTATATGTCCACAACAAGGACAAGGTACCTTGTGTTTGGCTAATCTTAAAATATTATACCTGAGTATATCAACGGCTTTTGTGCGGTTAACCAAGTCTTCCATTGTCGGAGTGACTAAACTCGGAATTTTGCCTTGAAAAGAAACGGTATCCTTGGGACAATTTAAAGAAGGTAAAGTTTTCGAGTCAAAATTTTCCAAATTACCCTTTTGAACCCTTTTAGAATTATTAAACTGTATAGGATTTACTGCAAATATTCTCATTAAAAATTTACCTTAGTATATTAATACTGCTATATAAAAAAATTTGCCGATTTGTAAAGAAACATAACCGACAAATTTCTTTTCTAACCCATTGGAGGGGGTTGGATGTAAAGTGGTTTTAACTTTCGCCAATCACAATCAGATGATAGCGACTTGTTATAGCCTATTTGAGCCAGAATTTCGCCTAGTGGTGCCTCTGTTTCTTGATAAGAAATTCCATCCAAAACAGGTTTTAACTTGTTATCCGTAATAATTTTTTTGCCTTTGAAAAGCTCTTTTATTTCTTCTAAAGGGATAGCCCCCTTAATTTCGTTATCAGTATAAAAGTAAGCTTTTTCTTTTCTTGCATCTAATGCTACCGATGAGGTTTCAGGCGAGATTTGTGATAAAACTTCAAGCGAAGATACTCCAATTGCTTTGCAGCCAAGTTGTTGCGCCATAATTCTCGCAACGGTTGTACAAGCTCTTATCCCTGTGAAACTCCCCGGTCCAACATTGGTGACAATTAAGTCTATATCTTTCGGAGATAAATTATTTTTTCGTAAAATATCTTTTATTGTAGAAATCAAAAATGCAGAATGGTATTTTTCATCATGGTTCACTACAATTTCAGAATTTAAAATATTGTTTCCTTTGGCTAAAGTAACATACATTTTATCTAGACATGTGTCAAAAGCCAAAATAACAGGTTCTTTGTTTAAATTATTATTCAACTTTCAGTCCTTCTATTATTTTAATAATATCTTTATCATCACTTTCAAATGAATAAACTCTGGCATCGTCATCTTGGTAAGTTACATTTATTTTTAGATGCTTAAATGGAATTTCATCTTGTGAAAACTCTGCCCATTCTACAAAAGTAACTTGTTTACCTTCCGAATATTCTCGTAATTCGTCTAATATGGTTTTAACCCCTTCATTTTCCAGTCTGTATAAATCAAAATGATAGACCGGTAATTTCCCGCTATAGTACTCATTAAGAATTACAAAACTCGGGCTTGTTACTTTTTCTTTTACACCAAGAGCATCTGCTACAAGTTTTACAAATGCGGTTTTACCAGCGCCTATTTCTCCGTAAAGATTTATAAAGCAACCGTCCGTAATCAAGTTTGCAAATCTTGTTGCAAGTTCTTTTGTATCGTTTAATGTTTTACAAACTTTTTCGTACTTCATATTTTAATCCTTTGTTCATAATATACCATGAAAACATTATAAAATAATTAAGTGGATAATACATTATTTTTTTTTGGGTTAAAATATAATTAAAGTAGTAGGAATATAAAGGAAATATATTATGTGGGATTATTCTGAAAAAGTTATGGATCACTATAGAAATCCAAGAAATGTGGGAAAAATTGACGATGCTGATGCAATTGGCAGCGCAGGGTCGCTAACATGTGGTGATCAGCTTAAAATATACTTAAAAATAAAAGATGGAATTGTAACCGATGCTAAATTTCAAACTTTCGGCTGTGGTTCCGCAGTAGCAAGTTCAAGTATTTTGACTGAAATGATTATAGGAAAATCCGTTGAAGAAGTTCGCAAAATTACAAACAAAGATATTGCAGATGAATTAGGAGGGTTGCCTCCTGAAAAAATGCACTGCTCAGTAATGGGGTATGAGGCTTTGGAAGATGCCCTAAAAGGATACATTGACAAAGACGAACTAAACGAAGCTTTAGATGAAGTTAACGGGAAAAAAGAACCTCAAGATAAAATTGTTTGTACATGTTTTGGAGTAACAGAAAATCAAATCTGGGAAGCTATTAAAGTTAACGGTTTAAAAACAGTTGAAGAAGTTACAAATTATACTAAAGCCGGCGGCGCTTGCGGGAAATGTAAAAATACGATAAAAGATATCATTGATACATATTACCACAAGGAAAAAAGAGAGGAAAAAGAAGAAAAACCACCTTTATCTCCGGCTCAAAAAATTTTAAAAATTAACAGTATAATAGAAAATCAAATTTCACCGGAACTACAAAAGGACGGAGGAGATATCACTCTTGTTGATATAGATGGGGACAAGGTTTTGGTAAGACTTCGCGGAAGATGTTCCGGTTGCAAAAACTCTAATTTGACTATTAAAGCTTTTGTAGAAACAACTCTACGCGCTGCAATAGATGAAAATATCGAGGTAGTTGAGGTAAATTAATATGGAAAAGAAGTTAATATATTTGGATAATAACGCCACAACACGTGTTGATGATGATGTTTACGAGGCAATGTTGCCATATTTTAAGGAAGAATATGCAAATCCTTCAAGTATGTACCAATTTGCAACAAAAGCATCTTCTGCCGTTAAAGAGGCGAGAGAACAAGTAAAAGAATTTTTTAATGCAAAAGATTCGAAAGAAATCATCTTTACTTCTTGCGGTTCAGAAAGCGCAAATACTGCTATTCGTGGTGTTCTTAATATGAACAAGAATAAAAAGCATATTATTACATCAAAAGTTGAACACCCTTGTGTTCTAAATGTATACAGAACATTAGAAAAACAAGGGTATAAGGTTGACTATATCGGGGTAAACTCTAACGGAGAACTTGACCTTGAACAACTTAATGATGCAATTTGCGATGACACTGCACTTGTGGCGATAATGTATGCAAACAATGAAACAGGTGTTATTAATCCTATTCCAAAAATTTCGGAAATTATAAAAAAGAAAAATCCGAATACGAAATTTTTTGTAGACGCGGTTCAGGTTGCAGGGAAAATCCCTATTGATGTCCAAGAATGTGGCGTAGACTTGATGGGAGTTTCAGGGCATAAATTCCACGCTCCCAAAGGAATAGGTGCCTTGTATGTTAATTCCAAAACCATAATTACTCCGCTTATAATTGGTGGACACCAAGAACGCGGAAAACGCGCGGGCACTGAAAATGTACCGTATATAGTAGGTTTGGGTGTTGCTTGTGACAAAGCTCGAAGCAACCTAGCATACGAAGCGACGGAAGTAAAAAGATTAAGAGATAAGCTTGAAAACGGCATTTTGAAAAATGTATTCAATGCAAGATTAAACACAGGACTTGCTAATAGAGTTCCAAATACGACAAATATAGGATTTGAATATATTGAAGGTGAATTAATTTTACTTCACCTTAGTGATCTTGGTATTTGCGCAAGTTCCGGTTCAGCTTGCACTTCAGGCTCTCTGGAACCAAGCCATGTTCTGAGAGCTATGAATGTACCGTTTACGGCTATTCACGGAAGTATCAGATTTTCTCTAAGTAAATACACGACAGAAAATGATATTGATTATGTCAACTCTGTTCTTCCGGGGATTATTGAGAAGATTAGAAATCTTTCACCTTATCAGGATGAACTTGCCGAATTAAAAAGAAGAAAAAGCCTATAAGATGTTAAAAATAAAGAAAAACTCGTTTGCTTTTTAAGTAAGCGAGTTTTTTTTTATATTTCAAGTCCGCTAAACATTTTCAAAGATGTTACTTTTTCTAATAGCGGATATTTGTCTATTTCTCCTGATTTAACTAAGTCTAGAGCCTCATTTCGAGCTATTTCCAAAATTTTTGCATCTTTTACAATGTCTGAAAGAATTAAATCAGGCAAACCACTTTGGCGAGTGCCTAAAAATTCTCCAGGGCCTCTTAATTGTAAATCTTTTTCCGCAATGACAAAGCCATCATTGGTTTGAGTCATAATGTTTAATCTTTCTCGAGTTTCTTGTGACTTTGAGGCTGTTACAAGAACACAATATGACTGCAATGAACTTCTGCCGACACGACCTCTTAGCTGGTGGAGCTGAGATAAGCCAAAGCGTTCGGCATTTTCAATAACCATAACTGTAGCATTTGGTACATCAACCCCGACTTCGACAACTGTTGTAGATACCAAAATATCATATTTTTTATTCTTAAAATCTGCCATGACTTGTTCTTTTTCGTCATTTTTCAATTTTCCGTGTAGTAGCCCTATTTTATATTGAGGGAAAATTTCATTTTGTAGTTTTTCTGCTTCAATTGTTGCAGCTTTTGCCGAAAGTGTTTCACTCTCTTCAATTAACGGATAAACCACGTATGCTTGACGTCCGCATTCTATTTCTCGGGTAAGAAGGTCATAAACACCTCTATGTGACGTGGTTAGCGTTGTTTTAATCGGTAATCTTCCTTTTGGCATTTCATCAATAATTGTCAAATCTAAGTCCCCGTGCACCGTCATAGCAAGAGTTCGCGGAATCGGAGTTGCTGTCATTGTTAGCATTTGAGGATTAGTTGATTTTTTCTTTAAAATATTACGTTGCTTTACACCAAAACGATGCTGTTCATCAACAACAATTGCCCCCAAGTTGTTAAATTCAATGTTATCTTGAATTAGGGCATGGGTTCCTACTGCAATATTAGTTTGTCCATTCCGTAGATTTTGTTGGAATTTTTCTCGAACTTTTTTACCTTGCGAACCTAAAAACAACCCGACACTTAATCCTAATGGAGTTAGCCACTCTACAAGATTATTATAGTGCTGCTGCGCTAAAATTTCCGTTGGAGCCATCAAAGCCCCCTGATAACCATTTTCTACACCGGCAAGAAGCATAATACATGCGACAACAGTCTTACCACTACCAACATCACCTTGCAATAATCTTGCCATAGGTTTATCGGAATTTAAATCACTCAATATTTCATTAACAGCTTTCTTTTGTCCTCCTGTTAATTCAAAAGGCAAACTTTTTATAAATTTCTGAACCAAGCCATCTTCTTTAATTTTTAAAGTTAGTGCAGATTTATGACTATTTAGCTCTCTCAGACGCACTAATTTTAACTGCAATAGAAACAATTCCTCAAATACAAGCGTAAAGCGAGCATGCTCTAACTTGTCCATTGTTTCCGGAAAATGTATTTGCTCAACGGCTTCACGTTTATTCATTAATCCAAGACGTTCTCTGATTTCGTCAGGAACAATATTAATAATGTAGTCTTTGTAAAGTTCAATCGCATTAAAAATTGCTTTTCTTAAAGTTTTTATATTTAAATTTTCGCAAACCGTATAAATAGGAACAATTCTCGCTAAATTCAAATTTTTATTATCAGCAGCCATAAATTCACCGGTCATAATAGAATATGACGGCTTATCGAAAGTTGGTCTGTTCGTGTAGTTGTCTTTTTTTACTGTGCCTGAAAGCATTATACCGGCATTTTTAGGAAATTGAGAGCGCATTCTCTCTTGAACAAACTTATTTGCTTTAGCATTAAAAAACGTTAGTTCAAGTTTTCCACTTTCATCAGAAATTTGAACTTTTGTAATAGACAGACCTTTTTGAGTGTTATAACTTGAAACTCCTGTAATATATCCAAAAACGGTAGTTGTTTCTCCCTCTTTTAAATCTCGAATGAGAGTTCTTGATGAATAATCGATGTGTTTGCGCGGGAAATAGCAGATAAGGTCGTTTGCGGTATAAATTCCGAGCTTGTTTAGCATATACCCAACCTTTGGTCCAACACCCTTTACATACATAACATCTACTTCGTTCGGATTTTTAGGAGTATTTTTGTTGCTACTCTTATCTTCAACAGGTTTTGTTTCGATTTCGGATTTGAGAATTTTTGTCAAAAGATTAATTGAGCGTCTACGCTCTGGGACAGATGCGCAAGGGTAATGTTCAAATGTTTCCAATAGAACAGCCCACTTAGGATTTTTTTTTGATAATTTGTAATATCTTTGAGCTTCCTTGCAAATAAAGGAAGAAAAACACTGTGATTTTCCTCTGATATCAATGTAGCGGTGTTTAACTTCCACTTCTATTGCTAATTTTAATTGCTCTAAATTATCAATCATAAATTGATTTTAGCATAAAAAATGCGTACCAGAAGAACAAAGTACGCATTTTTCAATATAAAACCAATCAACTATTTCCCGGCAACAACAATTGTAAAATCGGTACTACCACACAAATACGTTGTCGGATCGTAAACGAATTGATACCCTTCAATTGCAGGTGATTTTTTCTTCAAAGAATTGTAATATTCGTTAGTAACTTTTGAAGAATGAGCAATAAACTGAGAATGAGTTTTTGTAACATGAGATTTACAAGAAACATTTATACCGGCAGTATTTAATTCATCAATGATAGCTTGAGCATCTGCAACTTTAGCCTCAGTATAAACAACAGATGCAGTCATTGATTCTCCCTCTTCTGCTTGAGTTTTTTGTCTGTAAATCAATCTGTTTACAACTTCTTGAGTTTTATCCGGATCTAAAATCCAATAACTTATATATCCGCGTTTGTTTGGACCTCCCGGAAGTGTTGCAATTTCAATTTTATCCATATCCAAGTGTTTAGACATCATTGCAAATTGAGATAATTCATACAAAGACATATTTGTCCTTACATATTTTCTGGCAACACTTACAATATCAGGAATTTTAGTAACAGTTTCAGGCTTTTTAATCTCATTCAAGACACCTCTGATAAACCACTGTTGACGGTGTGTTCTGCCGATATCCCCCATCGGGTCATGTCTGAAACGTAAATATCCAACAGCTTCGGTCGGTGATAAATGGTGTTCCCCTTTAGTTAAGTGAACATGTAGTTTGCCTGAATAATCATCGTAATTCATATTTTTTTCAACATAAACATCCACACCGCCTAAAGCTTCTACAATACTTTTAACTGCATTATCATGAACCATAATATATTTATCAATATGAACACCTAAAGTATCTTCAACGGTCTTAATCGTCATATTAACACCGCCAATAGCATGAGCTGCATTAATCTTTTGAATGCCATGATTCCCCGGGAGGTATACCTTACTATCTCTTGGAATAGATATTGCGTTAACTGATTTTGTACGAGGGTCGATATTAACCAAAATAATTGTATCAGTTCTTGTACCTGTCCATAAATCGTTAGGATTATCACTTGCATCAACACCTAATAATAATATATTTTGACGCTTTGGACCAAACGGCAAGCCAAAGTCTGCATTTGCTTTATTGGCATTATCACTTGCAAGTTTATCAAAGAATTTTGTTATAGGAGAATCATCTCCAAAATGTTCTCTGCAAAATTCGGTGTTCATTCCAACATAGAATAATCCTAGAATTATTGCAATTATAAATAAAATTGTAGTCACAATCATACGAATAAAGACCGCTTGTCTTTGTTGTTGGCGTTTTATTTCGTTTAAATAAGCTTTGTTTCTATCCTTTTGGGTTCGTTTTCTCGGATTTTTATTATTAATCTGTCTATATACTGCCATTATTCTCTC
>SAMEA3663006__coassemble_371_pt1 | contig 21162 bp, 20 predicted proteins | sample SAMEA3663006__metabat2_low_PE_025 | metagenome-assembled genome bin SAMEA3663006 (sample SAMEA3663006) | pig gut metagenome | biome: pig gut; feature: pig-associated habitat; material: faeces | place: France | collected 2012
TTGAAGCTCTTGGGGCATCAATTATGCTCTCAAACGCTCAAGCAATTATTGTTAGCATATTTAAAAAAGAACGCCGAGGAAAAGCTTTAGGCTTGAACGGTTGTATTGTTGCAATAGGCGGAATGAGTGGACCTGCTTTGGGCGGAATTTTGTTGAATTATTTCGGCTGGCATTCTGTTTTTGTACCTTCTATTATTGTTGCAATAGCAGGGGCTTATTATTCTTGGAAAATGCTACCCCACAAAGCAAAAAATGATAGGAAAAACTTCCAGTTTGATTATAGAGGTTTTGTATATTTTTCAATAAGTCTTTTTGCCTTGCTTTTAGCTATTTCTGAAGGGCATTCTTGGGGCTGGAATTCATTGAGAATTCTGACATTAGGCTTGATAACTCTTGTATTCGGCGAGTTGTTTTATATTAGAGATCACAGAATTGCTAATCCACTGATTAATTTTTCAATTTTTAAAATCAGAGCCTTTACATTTGGAAACTTGGCAGTAATGATGTCATATATGGCAATGTTTACGAACAGTATTTTACTTCCGTTTTTCTTGCAAGAACTTTTAAAATATAGTCCTTTAATTACTGGGTTAATAATTTTGCCTTATTCACTGACTCTATCAGTAACAGCTCCTATTTGCGGAAGATTGTCAGGAAAATACGGCGGCAGATATCTAACCCTTGCAGGACCATCCGTTTATATAATTGCACTAATGCTTTTCACTTTTTACGGAAAAGATGTACATTTATGGCAAATAGCTATTGCTTCAGGAATAATGGGTATAGGTAACGGGTTGTTTCAATCCCCTTCTAATAATGAAATTATGACAAGTGTTAGAAAGGATGAGCTGGGAATTGCATCAGGTATTTTGGCCTTATCAAGAAATATGGGGAATATTCTTGGAGTTGCTGTAACGGTAACACTTTTCCAAACACTAAAAGAAACTTTTATGCAAACATATAGCAGTTATGAATTCGCGTTTCTGAGTGCATACAGAACAACTATGTGTTTCGGAATTTTGTTTGGTTTTATGTGTCTAGGCTTTGCATATATTGCTTATAAAAAGTAAATTGAATTGACGATACTGTAATAAAATGCTATACTTTGTGATGGAGAAGAACAATGAGTGATAATTATCAAACAATAAGATGTCCTGCTTGCGGTAATAAAATGAAAAAGGTTTTTATCCCTTCAGCCGGTGTAAACGTTGATATTTGTGTAGACGGTTGTGGTGGAATTTATTTTGACCGTAAAGAAATCCAGCATTTTCAAAAAGGTAATGATAATAGTTATAACGAAATAAAAAAAGAATTATCCGGAAAAATTTTTACCCCTGTCAATCAAAACGAAACACGAGTTTGTCCTGTTTGTGCAGCAAAAATGGTTAAAACCAAAATTCAAGGGCTAAATGTTGAGATTGATACGTGCTATTCGTGCGGAGGAATATTCTTAGATAATGGGGAACTTGAATTGATTAGAGAATCAATGAAAAAGACTTCTTATCAAAAAGTACAAGAAACAAATACAAATTACCAAAGCGGTTACGCATCAAACTTGGAAATGAAAGACAAAATCGGAAATAGCGGGAATTCTCTACAAGATTTTTACCGAGAAGCTGCGAGAGAAAAAATTACAAATGAGCGTCAAGCTGCAGAATATAATGATATATTTTCTGGTCTTTTCTTTGGTATTTTGGAGTTATTCTATTAAGATTTTGTAAATATTATTGGCTAAAATCGTTCAAACTAGCAAAAAAAGAAATTTAGTACGTATAATATATATGCACAATAGTAGCGTAGGAGAAAGCATGTCATTAAAAATTACCCCAAATATTTTATTCGGCAACAGTGCCGTTAGTAATAAAGAAACTAAAAAAGACGTAAAGAAATATAATGACCCATTAATGCAATGGCCTGCAAGAGGTTTGGCATACACCAATGAGTTAGGTGCTGCCTTGAGTGAAGTTTCCCCAAAATTCGGAACATTATTATGGTTCCCTGCTATGTTATATTTTGGTGCAGATATTTATGACAAATATAAAAACGAGAAAAATTCATACAATCCTAGCCCTACAAGAGGAACAGAGCAAGCTGTGTTTCAGTGTTTAGCAAGTGTTATTCTACCAACCGGTTCTGTAATTGCCGGGCAAAAAATTGCTTCTTATTTAGGAAAATATGGCAAAAACGGATTGACTCTTCAGTCCGAAGAGGAGATTATTAAGTTCTTGCAAGGGCATATGGGACGTAGAAACCTTGCTGATTATAAAGATAATATAGATGGCTTTAAGAATAGTTTCAAAGATGCATTAACTAATCATAGAAAAAAAGTTATGACTGAAATGAAAATAACAAGTCCGATTAGAACAATCAGAAATTATATTTTCAACCGAAAACATCCGGAAGCTGTAGCTTTTGCGCCAAATGAAAAAATGATGAATTTCGCAAATACTAAAATTGATGAAATGTTTAGTATATATAACCAATTAATTGAAGATGACAGTAAAGCACCGAAAGAGTTTTCAAATTCAATGTTTAAGCAATATCAAAAGGTTAAAAAAGCATTTTTAGCAGATGATACATATAAAGACACTGCTAAATCTGATGCAATAGATATAATTATTAAAAAATACCAAAAGTCTAAAATTATGAATGCCAAAATGCTAAAAACAGTTGGGGGATTTGTTGCACTAGGATTAGCAATTAAGCCTATCGATAACTTTGTTGAACATGTTGTGATGAAAAAATTTGTATCACCAAAATTGGAAAAAACATTTAGTAAAAGTTCTGCCCAGAAAAGTAGTGAAACTACAAATGCATAGATAGAGCATCGGTGGAGTAAGATTTTGTAGTTGGTACTAGAAATTTAATTATCAAGTACGGTTATATTGTGAGAGCTTGTTTGTTTGATTGAAAGTTTTAGACGTAAGTTTCTCCATATGAGTAATTGTAATTCCAAACTTTTCGTTTATGATAGAATTGTCTTGTGAATAGGGAGATAGAATATGAAGAAAAATATAATTATCATTTTATTGGTGCTAATTTTACCGATTTTTGCTTATATGATTTTGAATTCAACAAATTCAAATACTTCTATGAGCGTTGATGCAAAAACAACAAAACCTCAAATAATAAAATTCACATCAGCAATGTGTCTTGATTGCCAAACTATGAATAAAATTATGAAAGAAATTTACCCTGAGTATAAGGATAAAATTACTTTGACTGAAATTCAGGTTCAGGACAACAAGCCTTCAACTCAAGAGTGGATAAAAAAGTATAATGTAACGCTTGTTCCTACAATTATTTTGAAAGATTCTCAAGGACAACAAGTTCGCCGAATAGAAGGTGCTGTCGATAAAGATGTCTTTGAAGGATATTTGAAGGGGCTGAAATAAAAATGATGAATTACGTTGATTTATTCACCAGAGGAGGAAATATCCCTCTTTTATATCTGATATCATTTGTTGGAGGTTTGATAGCTTCATTGTCGCCATGCTCACTTGCAATGTTACCCATAATTGTCGGTTATGTCGGCGGATATTCTGATGCAAAACCTACAAAAACATTTATGCAGTTATTATTCTTCATACTAGGTTCGGCTATTGTTTTTTCTGTTATCGGTATAATTTGTGCTGTTACCGGTAAGGTTTTTGTTTCTTTCGCAGGGGGGTATTTCAGCTTATTAATTTCAAGCATAGTCATGATAATGGGGCTCAAGCTTCTTGGAGTACTTGATTTTGAATTTCCAATGATAATAAAAGAATTACCACAAAATGATGGAACAAATACTTTTTTATACCCGATTTTATTAGGTGGAGTTGTAGCGCTTGCCGGAACACCATGTTCAACCCCGATTTTGGCGGCGATTATGGCGTTTGCGTCTTTGTCGGCAAGTCTTACTCAAGCTGTTATAATGCTCTTCCTGTTTTCATTGGGGCAAGGGTTTATTCTGGTTTTTGCAGGAGTTTTAACTTCTAAATTAAAGACTTCTAAAAACTTTTACAAAATTTCTGACTGGTTGCTAAAAATAAGTGGGGGCTTGCTTGTATTAACTTCTATATATATTTTTTATAAGATTTTTGCTCCTTTGCTTGTAAAATAGTTAAAAATGTTGTAAGATAAGGGTAGATTATAGGATGTGTGGAGAATATTAAAATGAAAACATATGAGGGGCAGCTTGTAGTAAGCAACGAAAAATTTTGTATCGTTATTTCCAGATTTAACGATTTCATTGGCTCTAAACTTTTGGCAGGGGCAATTGATGAATTGAAACGTCACGGTGTAAGTGAAGATAATATTGATATCGTTAAAGTTCCGGGAGCGTTTGAAATTCCGCTTGCAGCATTAAAGTTTGCTAAAACAGGCAGATATAATGCTATAATTACGTTGGGGGCTATCATAAAAGGGGCTACTGCTCATTTTGAATATGTGAGTGCCGAATTATCTAAGGGTATTGCGCAAGTCGGTTTGCAGTGTGAAATTCCTGTGATATTTGGAGTTCTTACAACTGATAATATTGAACAAGCAATTGAAAGAGCCGGTACAAAAGCAGGAAACAAAGGTTCTGATGCAGCTAAAACAGCTATTGAAATGGCTAATTTGATGAAATTGTAGTTATTTAGTGTTGAGTTTTAATATAGGAGGTACAAGTTTATGAGTGACATTATTACTGAGTTTCGAAACGAGAATACAAAGGATATTGATATTCTTCCAACCAGAGAAATTGTTCGTAAAATGAACGAAGAAGATAAGCTTGTGGCTCTTGCTGTGGAAGATGCGGGCGATGAAATTGCTCAAGCTATTGATTTAATTGCAAAACAATTCTTAAAAGGAGGACACCTTTTCTATTTTGGTGCCGGAACGTCAGGTAGATTGGGGATCTTGGATGCATCTGAGTGTCCTCCGACATTCAGCGTTTCTCCTGAAATGGTTCAAGGTTTTATTGCCGGTGGTGACAGAGCTATGAGAAAATCTGTAGAAGGGGCTGAAGATAACTTTGACCTTGGAAAAGAAGATGCAAAAGTTTTAACAGAAAAGGATGTTGCAGTTGTGATTTCTGCAAGCGGTAATCCTAAATATCTTATGGGGGTATTAGCAAAGGCTGATGAGGTAAACTGCAAAACAATTGCTGTTACTTGTAACTCAAAAGGAAGAATTGCTGAAGAAGCAGGACTTGTTATCTGCGCAGAAGTTGGACCGGAAGTTATTGCAGGTTCAAGCAGATTAAAAGCAGGTACTGCACAAAAGATGATTTTGAATATGCTTACGACCGGCTCTATGATAAAAATCGGTAAAACTTATGAAAACTTTATGATAGATTTGCAGGCATCAAACGAAAAACTTAAAGACAGGGCAATTAGAATTGTTGCTCAAATCGCAGGGGTGACTCATGCCGAAGCACTCGGAGCATTATTAAAATGCGATTGGGAAATAAAAACAGCGATTGTTTCTATTATAATGGGAACAGATGTTGAAACATCCAGATTAGAATTAAAAAAACATGGCGGAGTTTTGCGAAAGCTAATTACAACAAAACTTGCTGTATAGGGAGAGAAAACATATGAAATTAACAGTTTTAGGTGCAGGTTGTTGGGGGTTGACTCTGGCATGGCTTTTAACAAATAACTTTGATGAAATTACAGTATGGGGTAGAGCTCAGGATTTATCGGAAGATTTAATTAACAACAAACACACATCAAAGCCACTTGAGGTTCAATTAGATAACAAAGTGCAAATTACATCTAACCTTAAAGAGGCAATTAAGAATGCTGACATTATACTTTCTGTTGTTGCAACGTCAGGAGTAAGAGATGTTTGTGAACACTTGAAAGAGGCAGGAATTGAGCCTGAACAAGTGTTGGTTAATGCATCCAAGGGGATAGAGTTGCCATCTTTAATGAGAATGTCACAAGTCATAAAAGAAGTTTTACCAAACCAAAAACTAGCGATTTTATCAGGGCCTACGTTAGCAAAAGAAGTTTTGGCAGGAAAGCCGACTGCGGCTTCGGTAGCTAGTGACGATATGAAGGCTGCTGAATTTGTTCAACATGCCTGCAATGTTCCCAGGAAGTTCAGACTTTATACAAATAATGATGTTATCGGCGTTGAATTAGGTGGAAGTTTGAAGAACGTTATTGCAATTGCTTCCGGTTTTGCTCATGAAATGAAACTTGGTGATAATTGTGCAGGAACCCTTTTAACTCGTGGAATGGCTGAAATCGTACGTGTTAGTATCAACCTTGGAGCTAATCCTTCCACATTATACGGATTATCCGGTATGGGAGATTTGATTGCAACTTGTTCAAGTCCAATGTCAAGAAACTATACAGTTGGTTCAATGCTTGCCAAAGGGAAAAAAATAAATGATATTTTAAGTGAACTCGGCTCTGTTGCTGAAGGAGTTAAAACGTCTAAGGCTATTTGTGAACTGGCAAAGAAATTAGATATAGAGGTTCCTGTATCAAATGCAATTTATGAGGCTGTATACACTGATATTACTCCGGAAGAATTGTTGTCTAAATTAATGAATAGAAAGCTCAAAGAAGAAGAAAGATACGTTTAATGAAATATGCTGTAAGATACTTAAAAAACACCTTTTACCCTTTAAATGTTCCTGAAAATGTAAGAGTTGAAGAAGGGCAACTGGTTCTTGTCAGAACCGATAAGGGGGAAGAAGCTTTAAAAGTTGAACTTGTAAACCCTGAGATTTCAAAGCTCTGGGAACACTCTAAAAATAAGCCAATGCCGTTGCAGCTTATTAGAGTATTGAGTCAAAGAGATTTGCAGACATTGGATGATATAAAAAAAGAGGAGGTTTCTTCGTATTTTAAGTGTCAGGCTTTAATTAAACAACATAAACTCGTGATGAACTTAGTGCAATGTAGAATTACTTTTGACAGACGAAAAATAACTTTTTACTATACTGCACCGGAAAGAGTTGATTTTAGAGCGCTATTAAAAGACTTAACTCAGGTTTTCACGCGCGTGAGAATTGATTTAAGGCACATTGGTGTAAGGGATGAAACCTCTATCCTTGATGGTGTTGGAATTTGTGGTCGACCATTTTGTTGTTCATCTTTTTTGAGAAAATTTGCTACAATTAATGTTAAGTTAGCAAAAGATCAGGGAATGCCGATTGCTCCTGGAAAAATTTCCGGAACTTGCGGGCGTTTGTTGTGCTGTTTAACTTATGAATATGCGAATTATATTGACGCTGCCAAGGGAATGCCACCGATTGGTTCTTCTGTCATGACATCAGAAGGTTTGGGAAAGGTTTGTTACTTGCAGTTTATGAATGGAACTGTTGCCGTTAAAATGGAAGATGGAAAAATTAAAGAATTTCCGAAAAGCGATATTGAAATGGTTGATGCAGACGTTAACGTTGAAATCGATGTTCCTGCTATGAATAACGCTTATGCCGAAGAGAGTGATGGCTCTATTGATATTCGTCAATTAGAAGATGATAGAAACAGTTCAACAGGAAACGTATAATTCAAAGAGTTTTTTCATTTTTTTGTATGACGTAAAATGAATTAAAATGCATTATACTAACATTGTGTTATAGGTATAGCCGATATGAAAGGAGCACATTAATGGATAAGATAAAGATGTCAATGGTATCATTTGCGCTTGTTGCGGTAATTGGGAGCGGAGCTTTTGCTGCCGGAAATGAGTTCGCCCCGTTAGATTTCAGCAATCCGACTTATACAAGCAGTAATAGTTCAACTGTTGTCGCAAGAACTGCGGCAACTACAACAACTTCTGCAACATCAACTGCTACAACAAAGACTGTTCCTGCCGTAAATGTTGACCTCGTTGGAAATAAAAAAATGCAAAGTGCCATTACTGAATTGGATAATGCTCAAGTTGAAGTCAGAAATGAATTGCTCGATTATAAAACAAAATATTCTGAAATTGATGCAAAATATACTTCAATAAAGGCTGAAAGAGCAAATATGGCAAAACAAGTTAGAGATACGGAAAAGAGAATTAAGCAACTAGATAAAGCTAAAGAAAAAATCAGAAAAAATATGATATAGTTTTTAGGTTTGACGGCGGAGTGTTAGCTCCGCCGTTTAGATGATAGTTGAAATCTTGCGTTTGGGACTTTTCTGTGGTATTAAATACCTAGAAAAATAGGAGAGAAAGAATAGTGCTAGAATATTTTATAGGGTCATATTTCGTGACCATTGCCGGGGTCATCGGGGCTTATTTGTGGGGGAACCATGTACAAGCAGGTACAGGAATTCAATGCGTTTTTATTGCATTAGTTCTTGGAATCTTGGAAGTTAGTTTGTCATTTGATAATGCGGTCGTAAACGCAATGAAATTAGAGAAAATGAGTGAAGTATGGCGACATCGATTTATTACTTGGGGGATTCTAATTGCGGTGTTCGGTATGAGATTCTTATTTCCGTTACTCGTAGTTGCGATATTTGCTAAAATCAGTATGTTAGAAGTATTTCACATCGCAACTTGTGATGTGGACAAGTACGCTTATTATTTACACCAAACCCACGCTCCTATTGTAACTTTCGGCGGATTATTCTTAATTATGCTATTTCTCAATTACTTTTTTGACCACAAAAAAGAAGTTCATTGGATTAAGCCTATAGAAATGCCACTTTCACATTTAGATCACCTAAAAGGTATAGAAATCGTCATTGCATTATCAGCGTTACTAGTAACCCAAAATTATGTTCCAACGGAACAAAAAGTTCACGTGCTAATTTCTGGTATTTGCGGGATTATCACTTATCTGTTAATTGATGGGATTGCGCATTTCCTTGAAAAACATGAAGAAATGCGTGCTGCAAAATGTGCAACACAATCTGTTGCTTGCGCAGGATTAGTTAGTTTTATGTATTTGGAACTTATCGATGCTTCATTTTCATTAGACGGTGTCCTTGGAGCTTTTGCTCTTAGCAAAGATATAGTAATAATCACTATTGGTTTATCAATAGGGGCAATGTTTGTACGTTCCTTAACCATAATGTTAGTTGAAAAGAAAACTCTTGCACAATTTTTATATTTAGAACACGGTGCTCATTGGGCAATCGGAGCATTGGCGGCTTTAATGCTTGTGTCAACCGTGAGAGAAGTACCTGAAGTTATCACAGGACTAATTGGTTTAGTATTCATTGTTGCCGCATTCATATGCTCAATTATACATAACAAAAAATTAAAAGCTCAAGACGGGGCTGATAATGTTTAATATGCCACTTGTTAGCTTTGTTGTAACTTCTTATAATTATGAAAAATTTATCGAACAAACATTAGATAGCATTGTTAATCAAAGCTATAAAAATTATGAGATAATTGTCGTTGATGATTGTTCATCGGATAATTCTGTTTCTATTATAGAGAAATTTATTGCCATAAATCAAGATAAAAGAATTACGCTAATTACACATAGCGAAAATAAGGGTCAACTTGCTTCAATGCTTGACGGTTTAAACATTGCACAAGGTGAATTTGTTTCGTTTGTCGATTCTGATGACGTAATTGTGAAGGAGTATACAAAAGCACATTTAAGAGTTCATATGGCAGAATGTGTTGCTTTTACATCTTCTCAAGTCATTGAAATTGATGAAAATAATACTATTCATACCACTCACTCAATATATTCTCCTCAAGAAAACATCGAAAAAGAACCTCCCAAACTTGAAAATATTTTGGATGTTGATATAGATAATCTTAATTATAAAATTCTCAAAAATAAAAGATTTGGGGGATGGTTTTGGTCCCCAAACAGTAGTGCAATGTTTAGAAAATCGGCAATAGATATTGTGCTTAAGTATAAAGGTGTCGATAAATGGAAGATTTGTCCTGATAAATTTTTATTTAATTTTGCAAATCTCATCGGTGGATCCGCTATAATTTATGCCCCATTAGTTGGCTACAGAAGGCACCAATCAAATGCCGGATGTGGGAATTATATATGCGGAAATTCTAAATATCCATCAGACAAAACTTCTTTAAATAATTTGCGAAATAATCTTAAAATCAGACCTGAAACTTTGAAGTTCCTTATAGCAAATAAAAAAGACTTTATTGAAAAATTTGGTTTACGCGGATATATGAAATTTTTGTTTAGAGTGATTTTGTAAACATTTGTTACATAAAATTCTTGAATTTTTAAAGATTTTTGCTAAATGTGCCGTTAATACGAGTAATAATAGGACTAAATTGTTACTAAGTATTGAAAGGATACGTAAGACAAATGGGATTGGCGGCATCACAAGCAAGATTTCTAGCCATAACTTCCAGAAAGGCAAGTTGTGAACTTCAATCACAACAAATTGCCCAACAGAGGTTGTCATTGTCGCGTGATATGGAAGACATATCACAAACCTATTACGATGCCTTGAATCAAACCAATTTGGTTTGGGACCCTGATGGTTCGGGTGATACTTTGTACGATTTATCTTACGGTTTAATGATGGAACCGTCAGATTTGAACGATTATACCCCATATATGTTATCAAGAAGTGACGGTAAAATTGCACTTAACTCTAAAATGGCTGCCGCTGCTAAGGCTGCAGGTATTCCTGATAGCGGTTTTAGCGGTTCAGCAACAGAAAAAGCTGAATTGTTCGCAAAATTTATAGAACAAATGCAAGGTAACAAAGCTATTAAGTTACCGCCATCAACTAATACATTGACATATGTTACTGATGCAGGGCTTGGGGGAGAACTTCTTGGTAAAGAAGTTGCCAACAATATGGGTTTAACATCAATGATTAGTTATATTGATACTGTTATTGACGGCAAAGAAAAGAATGCTTATGCAGAAAATTCCTTCTATTACAAACAAGCCGAAGCAATGACATTTGATTTTTCTGCTGATACTTTGAGTAATATTAAAACATCTTCTGGGCAAAAAGCTTGGAAAGACAATGAACTTTCAACAAAATGGGTTTCTAAAGGAACAGGTATTTACCAAAATGGTACTTATGATAACAGTTCGTTTACTATTGCTGATTTATTAAATAACGACATTACTTTGTGGACTACGCAATCATTAGATAGAACTGCATCTGATGTATTTAGAAATAATATTGAATCTGTAATCAAAAACGGGGCAGATAATGGTACTTTTTCAACACTTATTAATAAATCAGTTGTAGACTGGTATCCGGACTTTGCAAACCAATCCTCATCCGTTAAATCTATGTTGAAATTCTTTGACCAAATTGCAAAGGGTATGTATTCTTTATTGATGCCTGATAATCCAGATAATCAGGCAATCAATGCATACTATATAGCATTAAATAATACTATTGATAGATTATGTGATTCAAAGTCTGCTGGACATGTATTCTTAAAAGGTCAAAAATCAACACAATCTGCAATATCTAATGCTCAAGCTCTTAACTGTTGGAGCACTATAAACGGTTGTAGCGCAATTAGCTTGTCTAACCTTACCGAAGCGTTCTTAACAGAATTCGTTAACGGAATGAATAACTTTGAAGGCGATTATCAAGTTAATGATACTGTCAAAAATTCATACTATATAACAGATGACGCTTCATTTATTTATACAGTAAATACAAACCAACCAAAAGATGAAGAAAACGAATATTTGTACTTGTCTGAATTTTATAGCGTAATGTTTAACAACTTATGTCAAAACGGTTGGTACGAAAACGAATACGTCGATGATGAAGATTATATAAACAACTCTGTTAAAAATGGTCAACTTTTTGTCGTATCAAAAGGCTCAGATAATTACTTTTATCAGGAAAGATACGTCAACATTAGTGGTGGACACATTATGGAAAACACTGATAATGACGCTATTACAAACGCAGAACGAGAATACACTTCTAAGAAAAATAAAATAAATTATAAAGATGAACAACTAGAAATAGAAGCTAAACAGTTGGATGCTGAAATTTCCGCCTTATCAACTGAATATGATACTGTTAAAAGTTTGATTTCCAAGAATATAGAAAAAACGTTTACCCTGTTCAATAACTAAATTTAAAAATATCTTATATAAAAAGTAAAAACAAGGAGCTACCAATTGATAGCTCCTTGAATGTTTTTGTTATTTGGTTGAATTACTATTTTTTATCAGTTGCATAGTAATCTCTTACAACGCCGTTGAATGCATCGATGTAAATAGCCTTGATATCTTCCATTAGAGGATATGCAGGGTTTGCACCAGTACATTGGTCATCAAATGCAAGTTCAACCATTTCATCCAATTTTTCATTGAATTCAGCTTCAGAAACACCAAATTCTTTAATTGAGAATGGTAAGTTGATTTTCTTCATCAAATCTTCAATAGCCTTGATGTATAATTCAACTTTTTCATCATCATTCTTTCCGCCTAAGCCAAGTTCGTCAGCAATTTGACCATATTTAGCTTTTGCGTTAGGAAATTTGTATTGAGGGAAGATCGCCTGTTTCTTAGGACAATCTACCGCGTTGTATTTGATAACTTGTCTGAATAACAATGCGTTAGCAACACCGTGAGGTACGTGGAACATTGCACCAAGTTTGTGAGCCATTGAGTGGCACAAACCTAAGAATGAGTTAGCAAATGCCATACCTGCAATTGTTGCTGCATAGTGGATTTTTTCTCTTGCAATCGGATCATTTGCACCTTCGTTGTATGATCTTTCTAAGTATCTGAAGATTAACTTAGCTGCTTCCAAAGCATTTGAGTTTGTGAAGTTTGTAGCCATACAAGATACATATGCTTCTGTTGCGTGAACTAATGCGTCAATACCTGATGCAGCAGTTAAGCCTTTAGGCATACCATCTACGAAGTTAGGGTCGATGATTGACATATTAGGTGTCAATGCGTAGTCTGCAATCGCATATTTTACGTGAGTTTCATCATCTGTAATGATTGCAAATGGTGTAACTTCTGAACCTGTACCTGATGTTGTAGGGATTGCAACCATTGTTGCTTTCTTTCCTAATTCAGGGATTTTACAAATTCTTTTTCTGATATCCAAGAATCTCATTGCGATATCTTCAAAGTTTGTATCAGGTTGTTCGTATAATAACCACATAATCTTAGCAGCATCCATTGGAGAACCACCACCTAATGAAATGATTACATCAGGTTCAAACGGTTTCATAATATCCATAGCTTGGTTAATTGTTGACAATGTTGGATCAGGTTTAACATCGAAGAATACTTCGTGGTCAATACCGATTTCATCCAAAACTTTAATAATGTTGTCAACAGCACCTGAGTTGAACAAGAATCTATCTGTTACGATGAATGCACGTTTTTTGCCTTCAAGTTCACGAAGAGCTAGATCAACAGCGCCTCTTTTGAAGTAAACTTTTGGCGGAACTTTGAACCAAAGCATATTTTCTCTCCTTTCAGCAACTGTTTTGTAGTTCAACAAGTTTTCAACACCGATATTACCTGATACAGCGTTTTTACCCCAAGAACCACAACCTAATGAAAGTGATGGTTCAAGTTTGAAGTTAAACAAGTCGCCGATACCACCTAATGCTGAAGGTGAGTTAATCAATACTCTGCAAGCAGGCATCATATTAGCATATTTGTCAATTCTTTCTTGACTTCTTGCATCTGTGTAAAGGTCTGCTGTGTGACCTGCACCACCTTTAGAAACCAATTCCAAAGCAACTTGAGCAGCAGCTTCAAAATCTTTTGCTCTGTACATAGTCAAGATTGGTGACAATTTTTCTCTTGAGAATGGATCTTCCCAATCAACTGTAGGTCTTTCAGCTAACAAAATTTTTGCAGTTTTTGGAATTTCAAATCCTGATAGTTTTGCAATGTTATATGCGCTTTGACCTACGATGTCAGGGTGAGCTGTTCCACGTTTAGGATCAATGAACGGAAGGTCAATCATTTTCTTTTCTTCAGAAGAGTTTAGTAAGTATGCACCTCTGTAGATGAATTCTTTCTTAACAGCTTCATAAATTTCGTCAACAACAACAACTGATTGTTCAGATGCACAAATCATACCGTTATCGAATGTTTTTGACATAAGGATTGAAGAAACAGCCATTTGAATATCAGCAGTTTCATCAATTAAAGCACAAGCGTTACCAGGTCCAACACCTAATGCAGGGTTACCTGATGAGTAAGCAGCTTTAACCATTCCAGGACCACCTGTAGCTAAGATACAAGCGATGCTAGGGTGTTGCATCAATTGGCTTGACAATTCGATTGAAGGAACATCAATCCAACCGATAATATCTTCTGGAGCACCAGCTTTAACAGCAGCTTCTAACACGATTTTAGCAGCTTCGATTGTTGATTTAGTAGCTCTAGGGTGTGGTGAAAAGATGATTGCGTTTCTTGTTTTCAAAGCGATTAAAGATTTGAAAATTGCAGTTGAAGTAGGGTTTGTTGTAGGTACGATACCTGCAATAACTCCAAGAGGTTCTGCAACAACTTTAATACCGTTTGCTTTATCTTCTTTAATAACACCACAAGTTTTAGCTCTTTTGTGTTTGTTGTAGATGTATTCTGATGCAAAGTGGTTCTTGATGATTTTGTCTTCAAGAACGCCCATGCCTGTTTCTTCTATAGCTAATCTAGCTAGAGGAATACGAGCTTTGTCAGCGGCTGTAGCTGCTGCTTTAAAAATTGCATCAACTTGTTCTTGAGTGTAAGTAGCGTAAATTTTTTGCGCTTTTTTTACACGTTCAATTAGCAATTCTAATTGTTCTGCGCTGTCAACTAATTTTGAAGAGCTGTTTAAAGCTTTTTCCAAATTGTCAACATTTTTTTTGTTCTTAGTTGTCATAAGTTTTTCTCCTTTTTATAACAAATTTGTTTAGATTAAATTTTTCTTATTAAGGTGAAAATATTCTCCAATAAAGTGTGTTGAAGATTTTTGGTATTCGTGAATAATTTCACAATCACATTTTAGCGCAAATAAAATTAAAAAGCAAGTGTAATATTTACAATCTTTATACAAATTTAATATAGAAATTTTAGGCTGTTTTTTGTGTTTTTTACTATAGTTTATGTGTTGTAATGTATATTAAAATATTATTCGTGTTATACTAAATTTATGGAAAGAAAAGTAATCACGACAAACAGAAAAGCATTTCACGATTTTCTTATATTTGACAAGTATGAAGCAGGTATTGTTTTAACCGGTACTGAAATTAAATCTATCAGAAAAAGCGCTATAAATTTGAAAGATAGTTTCTGCAAGATTGAAGATAACGAGGTTTTTTTATATAACTGTCATATTTCGCCTTATGAACAAGGTAACAGATTTAATCATGAGGCAGAGCGTACCAGAAAACTTTTGTTAACCAAAAAAGAAATCTTAAAAATGCAAAACAAAGTTAAGCAGGACGGATACACAATTGTTCCGTTAGAAGTTTATATCCAAAAGGGTTTTGCAAAAATTCAAATAGGGCTTGCAAAAGGTAAAAAACTTCACGACAAGCGTGATTCTATAGCTAAAAAAGACCAAAAAAGAGAAATGGACAGAGCTGCAAAGTTAAGATATTAATGTTAAAAATTTGCAAACCTGTTTTCTTTGATATAAAATGTAAATGTAATATATTTGATTAGAAATTAGAATTGTTTAGTAGGGATATTATTTATGACAATACAAGATTGGTTTGAAAAACGTAAAGAGGCACAAATTCAAAGAAGAGCCTTGGAAGCAAAAGTAGATAACGATACGGATCCTGCTTTATGGACAAAATGTGTTCACTGTGATGCACAACTTTTAAAAGAGGATTTGGACAAAAACGATATGGTTTGTCCTGTTTGTGATTATCATTTCAGAATAAATGCAAGAACTCGTATCAAGCAATTATTTGATGAAGGTTCTTTTGAAGAAATGTTTGCGGATATAAAACCGACTGATCCATTGGAGTTTTTTGATACTGAATCATATAAGAACAGGTTGCAAAAAGCTCAAGACAAAACAGGGCTTGATGATGCTGTTGTTACCGGACTTGCTAAAATCGAAGGGCACAAAATTGCTGTTGCGATAATGGACTTCGATTTTATGGGTGGCTCAATGGGGAGTGTTGTTGGTGAAAAAATTACCCGAGTTATGGAAAAAGCTATTGAATTAAAACTTCCGGTGTTGGCTATAACTTCATCCGGTGGTGCAAGAATGCAAGAGAGTGCTTTGAGTTTAATGCAGATGGCAAAAACTTCTTGTGCGGCTTCAAGATTGGATGACGAAGGTATTTTATACGTAAACTTAATTACAGAACCGACTTTTGGTGGTGTTACCGCGAGTTTTGGTATGCTTGGTGATATTATTGTTGCAGAACAGGGTGCAAGAGTTGGCTTCGCCGGCAGAAGAGTTATTGAACAAACTATACGTCAAAAATTACCGTCAGATTTCCAAACTGCAGAGTATTTGTTAAAATACGGGCAGGTTGATGTAGTTTCGAAACGTAAAGATTTGAGAAAAACGTTAGCAAATATTTTTGCTATGCATGAATAAATAAGATTTAAAGGAATATATAATGGCAACTATTTTAGATTTTGAGAAACCGATTATGGAAATAGAAAAGAAAATTGAAGAGTTTAAAAAAATAAGCGCGGAGTCAGGCATGGATTTGAACAAAGAAATTGAAACCTTTGAACAGCAGGCAGAAGATTATAAAAAGGATTTGTATGCAAATCTAAAACCTTCCCAAAAGTTACAAATTGCAAGACATCCTGAACGTCCAAACTTCTTGGACTATGTTTCCGGCATGTGTGAAGATTTTATAGAACTTCACGGAGATAGAACAGGTATGGATGATAGAGCTATCATTGGCGGTTTGGCTAAAATTGATGGTAAACCTGTTATGATAATTGGTACTATGAAGGGAAAATCTACAAAGGAAAATTTGGAATACAATTTTGGAATGCCTCAACCTCAAGGTTACCGCAAGGCTATGCGATTGATGAAGCACGCCAGCAAATTCCATATGCCAATTGTAACTTTGATTGATACTCCGGGAGCATACCCTGGAATTAGTGCAGAAGAAACAGGGCAAGGGTTGGCTATTGCAACTAACTTAAGAGATATGGCAAAGCTTAATGTTCCGGTTATTGCAATTATCACAGGTGAAGGCTGTTCCGGTGGTGCATTAGGGCTTGCAGTTGCAGATAGAGTTTATTTGCTTGAACATGCTTATTATACAGTTATTTCTCCGGAAGGTTGCGCTTCAATTTTATGGAGAGACGCTGCTAAAGCTGCAGAGGCTGCTGAAGCTTTAAAAATTACTGCTCCTGATTTGATGAAGTTTGGAATTATTGATGGAGCAATAAAGGAGCCTGTTGGTGGAGCTCATCATAATTATGAACTTATGTGTGATGAGATGAAGAAAACTATTGTTGATTCTATCGAAGAGCTTTCAAAACTTTCACCGGAAGAATTGAAAAGAGAAAGATACAATAAGTACAGAAGAATGGGCGCTTTTGTCCAAGGGTAGTTTTTATGTCTACAGGTAGTGAATATTTTGAATTGCGCATAAAAATTAATCCTGAGATGGAAGATATTGTATCTGAAGTTTGTTTTGAAGAATTTCCTTGTGAGGGAGTTGTTCTTGCCGAGGAAACATATAAAGACTTGGAAATGGTTGCGACAACGGAAGGTACTTTAAGGGTTTTTCTTAATCCTTATATGTTTCAGGATGATTTAGAGCAACAAAATGCTTTAAAAAAATGTAAATCGGAGTATGTTTCTCGTGTGCTTACTGAGAAAAGAGAGCTGTTCAAGTCAAGAGGTTTTTCTGATGATGAATTAGGCAGTTGGGAATTTTCTTTAGACTTAAAGCAAAACGAAGACTGGTCAAAGAAATGGAAAGAAAAGTGGGATGTAACTCATGTTACGGATAGAATTACCGTTGTTCCTGATTGGTTAGAATATTCGCCTCATAGAGATGATGAAGTGATTATACGCTTGGAACCGGGCTGTGCTTTTGGTACAGGAACTCACCAAACTACTCAATTGTGTATGAAGGCTATGGAAAAATATATGCCGAAAAATGCTGAGGTTGCTGATATCGGTACTGGTTCAGGAATTTTGTCAGTTTGCGCTATGAAGTTTGGAGCCAATTCGGTTTACGGTTGTGACATTGATGAAACTGTAATTGATGTAGCCAAAGAAAATGCCATAAAGAATTTAACGGTTTCAAATAATATTTCGGATAAAGAAAAAATGCCTGACGGGGTTGTTTTTGAACTCAACACGGCAGACAAAATTAATAGAAAATTTGATTTTGTCATGGCAAACATTTTACATAATGTGTTGTCTGATATAATGTGTGATTTAAAAAATCTTTTAAAAGATTGTGCATATTTGAGTTTGAGTGGAATTCTTGACGAGAAAAGAGATGTTGTCTTAAGTGCAATAGAGCGAGAAAAACTTCAAATAGTCGAAGAAATGCACCAAGATCAATGGGTTGGATTTGTTGTAAAGAGGAACGATTAAAATGACTAAAACAGCTATAATTATTCCTGCCAGATATGGTTCTAGCAGATTAGAAGGTAAACCGTTAATTGAAGTTGCAGGTAAGCCGATTATTCAGTGGGTTTACGAAAAGGCTCAACAAACAAAATTGGCTGATTTGATTATTGTTGCAACCGATGATGAGAGAATTTTTAATGCTGTTAAAGCTTTTGGTGGCAATGTTGAAATGACTTCCGTTAACCATAAATGTGGTAGCGATAGAATTAGAGAGGTTGTTGACCGCCACCCTGAAATTAGTTTTATAGTTAATCTTCAAGGTGATGAACCTCTTATTAAACCTGAAAGTATTGATGAAGTTATTAAAAATGTTAAAGATGATGAAAAGGCTGATATATCTACTCTTATTCGTGTAATTGAGGATGAAGACGAAATTGTTAACCCTAATTTGGTGAAATGTGTTACCGATAGAAATGGTTTTGCACTTTATTTTTCACGTTCAAAAATTCCTTACGAAAGAAAAGCAGGTTTTACAAAATTCTACGGGCATTTAGGAATATATGGTTATAAACGTGATGCATTAATCAAGATGACCGAACTTCCTCAAGCTTCTTTAGAGCAAACAGAAAGTCTTGAACAACTAAGAGCTTTGGAAAATGGAATGAAAATAAAAACTTCTGTAGTTGACTTTGCACCAGTCGGTATTGATACTTTAGAAGATTTAGAGAAATTTAAGCAAATAGTTGCTCAAAAATTGTAATATAACTAGAAAGTTATATCGATTTGTTTAGGTAAAAGAGCTTGTAATCCTTCATCTTTGTGATTTTTGGGCGGATGAGTATGGATTACTTTGTGTACAAATTTTTTAGGAATCGAATGGAAAAAGGATATTTCATTTTCTCCTATGTGTCCCAGATAGCCGAAACGTTCCAAATATTTCTTTGGAACTCTATAAACGGCGATGACACCGTTATTGCCGGCAAATTGACGAGCAATTTTTCTTTTGGTAGTTGTGTGTAGTACAGGATCTCCGTGTTGGGTTAAACCGGTATACTCCATAATAATGTCACTAATTTTTTTATTCTTGTGTTGAGCTAAAATTTCTTTTCGGCTTTGTCCGGCACTTGCTGCAACTGAATTTGCATATTGTTTCCCGTATGTTTTTAAACCTCTATACAAGACATATTCGCCCTTTTTTGTCCTTGTAAAACAAGATACAGGTAACGATACAACAGGTTCTACAGTACAAGCTGATTTCATCATTACCCCCCCTGTTCTCGATGCCATAGCATAACCGGTTTCAAGGCTTTTTCGAGAATATTGCGAACGTGCTTCTCTTATAACTGTTTTAGCCAATTTCGATATTTTCATTCCAAATTTTCCCTTATATTTCTATAAAGTATTTTTAGATGAAATTATTGTCAATGATTTCTATAAATGTAACAAAAACTATATGTTAGGTAAATCGCCTTTTACGTCTGCAATTACGTCACTAGCCAATTGAAATTCTTCGTGTAATGCTTTTACCGCTTTGTTTGCATCCGCTTTATCTACAAGACAACTGATTTTAATTTCACTTGTAGAAATCATTTTGATATTAATTCCAAGGTTTGCAAGTGTTTCAAACATAGATGATGCAATTCCAGGTCTGTCAATCATGCCTGCTCCGACAATAGAAACCTTTGCTATTTCAGAGTTTATCTGGATGTCTCCGCAATGTATTTGATTTTTAATATTGTTTAATGTTTCTCTGGTTTTTTCAATATCATTTCCATCAATAGTAAATGCAATATCATTAGTATTGGAAACTTTTCTTGCGTAGGATTGGATAATCATGTCGACAGAAATGTTTTCTTTGGCTAAGTTTGAGAATATTTTAGCGGCTTGCCCCGGAATATCAGGAACCTCACAAACAACAACTCTTGCTTGTGTCAAATCAGCTGCAACACCTGTAACCGGTTTATCTATTTCCATTTTATCCACTCCTAATATTAATGTACCTAAATCATCTGTTTTAAAACTACTTCTTACTCGAAGTTTAACATTATTTAGTTTCGCAGTTTCAACACTTCTCGGATGCAAAACGGCTGCTCCTGCGTGTGCAAGCTCCAACATTTCTTCGTAAGAGATTTCTTTTAGCTTTGAAGCATTTGGAACAACTCTCGGATCTGTTGTGTATACGCCTTCAACATCTGTGTAGATATCGCATCTTTCGGCGTGCAATGCTGCAGCAAGGGCAACCGCAGATGTGTCGGAACCTCCTCTTCCGAGTGTTGTAATTTCTCCGTTTTCTGTTACGCCTTGAAATCCTGCGACTACAACGACTTTTCCTTTATTTAAATTTTCAACAATTTTTTCTGTTTCAATTTTTAAAATACGAGCTTTTGAATGTACGTTTTCTGTAAAAATTCCAACCTGCATTGCGTTAAAACTTATTGCATCGCAACCTTGGGCTTGCAGAGCCATAGCAAGCAATGCAATAGAAACGCCTTCTCCGGTAGATAAAAGCATGTCCATTTCTCTTGTAGATGGGGTTGCAGATAAATCTTTTGCCATTTTAACAAGATAATCGGTCGTATGTCCCATTGCAGAAACTACAACGACAACATCATTTCCATTGTTTCTTTCTTTGATGACTGTTTTTGCAACGTTTTTAATTTTTTCTGTGTCTGCGACAGATGTTCCGCCAAATTTTTGAACTATAATCTTTTTCAATTTTTCTGGCTAATTCTTCTATTCTTTTTTGTAGTTTTGGTTCATTTATTAATACTTCCAT
>SAMEA3663006__coassemble_392_pt1 | contig 19342 bp, 21 predicted proteins | sample SAMEA3663006__metabat2_low_PE_025 | metagenome-assembled genome bin SAMEA3663006 (sample SAMEA3663006) | pig gut metagenome | biome: pig gut; feature: pig-associated habitat; material: faeces | place: France | collected 2012
AAAGAAGTTGCCAAAGCCGGTAAATCTGACGATGTTGATGATTTGTTTTAACGGAGAAATGTTGTGAGTATATATAGCAAAAAAAAGAATATTGATGATGGTGATAATAACAACATTTTCTGGACAACAATGGCAGATTTGCTATTAGGGTTGGCGATTATCTTTATGACTCTGTTTGTTTTGGCGATAACAGGTTTCTCTCAAGAAACAATGGAACTACAACAAAGTAAAATTCAGGCTGCAGAAGAATTGACCGAGTTATTAAAAGAAGAAAATATTGAAGCGGAAGTTGATTCTTTGACGGGTAATGTAAAAATTTCCGATTTGCAGTTGTTTAATGTCGGAAGTTATCAGTTATCTCCTAAGGGTAAGGAATTTTTGAATAAGTTTGTTCCGATATATGTTAATACAATTTTTGAAAAACCTGTTTTGTTTGAAAATATCGAAAATATTATTATCGAAGGACATACCGATTCTCAAATGTTTAAGGATGCAAAAACTCCGAATGAACAGTTTACCAGAAATATGCAACTTAGTTTGCAACGTGCAGCGGCTGTTCAAGATTATATGTTTAAAACAAATTATAATAAAAAGAATGACGCTCAATTGAGAAAAATTGTTATTGTTGAGGGACATTCATATTCTAATCCTGTTTTAGATAAAAATGGAAAAGAAGATTACGCAAAGAGTAGAAGAGTAGAATTAAAATTAAGAGTGAAAGGGAAGAGCATTTCAAAAGTGTTCGGGTTTGATTTTGGCGGAAATTAATAAAGATTTTATTTTAGAAACAATTAATATGATAAAGTTGTACAACCTTGATATAAGGACTGTTACACTTGCTTTGAGTTTAAGGGATTGTATGCACCCTGATATTGATGTTGTATGTGATAATATTTATAACAAGATTAAAAAATATGCGAAAAATCTTGTTGAATATGCTAACGAACTGGAAAATGAGTATTCAATTCCGATTATTAACAAGAGAATTTCGGTAACACCTATTTCAATAATTGGTGAATCTTGTAAAAATCCTGATTATGTAAAAATTGCTTTGACATTAGATAAAGCTGCAAAAGAAGTCGGGGTTAACTTTATTGGCGGTTTTTCAGCACTTGTTGAAAAGGGATTTACTCGTGGTGATAAACTTTTGATTGAAAGTATTCCGGAGGCTCTGGCTAAAACAGAAAGACTTTGTTCATCCGTAAATCTTGCGACTTCAAAGGCAGGTATTAATATGGATGCAATTTTGAAGATGTCAGAGATTATAAAAAAATCGGCAGAACTTACTAAAGATAATGAGAGTATTGGTGCTGCAAAGCTTGTTTGTTTCTGTAATTCGGCTAGTGATAATCCGTTTATGGCTGGTGCTTATTGCGGTTTTGGAGAACCTGAATGTGCACTGAATGTTGGTGTTTCCGGTCCTGGAGTTGTAAGAGCCGCTATTGAAAACATGCCGGAAGGTGCAAACTTAAGCGAAGTGGCTAATACAATCAAAAAAATAGCATATAAAATCACATCAACAGGTGAGTTGGTTGGTAGAAAACTTGCACAGAAATTAGATATTCCGTTTGGTGTAATTGACTTGTCCTTGGCACCGACTCCTGCGGAGGGTGATAGTGTTGCAGGAATTTTTCAGGCAATGGGATTAGAACATGCCGGTGCACACGGAACGACGGCGGCGCTTGCTATGCTTAATGATGCTGTTAAAAAAGGTGGAATTATGGCAAGTTCTCATGTCGGAGGACTTTCAGGTGCTTTTATTCCTGTTTCGGAAGATGCCGGCATGATTGAAGCAGCCGAAAACGGATATTTAACTTTTGACAAATTAGAAGCGATGACTTGTGTTTGTTCGGTCGGGTTAGATATGATTGCAATCCCCGGAGATACTCCAACAAGCACAATTGCCGGTATGATTGCTGATGAAATGGCTATTGGTATGATTAACAAAAAAACTACTGCTGTTAGAATTATTCCGGCTATTGGAAAGGGTGTTGGCGAAAGTATTCACTTTGGCGGACTTTTGGGTGATGCACCTATCATGCCTGTAAACAAATTATCTTCATTAAATTTTGTCAAACGAGGGGGGAGAATTCCTGCCCCAATTCATAGTTTAAATAATTAGTGTTTTTTAGGAGTTTGTATGGGAAAAACTTTAAATGAATTGGCTGGTGATTTGAAAAGTTATATACTTGAAGTCAATTCTAACATGCGTAGTAATTCTACGTTTCGTCCTGAAAGGTATAATAATTTGAAGCTTAGTATGGATGTGGCGAAAGAAAAAATTCCACATGTTACAATAGGACTTGGAATTTCTGAGGTGACGTATAATCTTAATACTTTAGAAAAAATGGATGGATCACTTGGGGCAGATGAAAAATATGTGCAAAGGTGGTTTAATAAAACAGGCGTAATAGAACATTTAAAAACAGGGTGGGATAAACGCGTGAAAAATCGTGGAAAAATTACTGATGTTGAGGACTAATTTTGTTTGCGTTTTTGGATATCCCACAAGAACTTTAATATTTACCAACATTTATAAAAAAAATTCCGGTACTACCGGAATTGAGGTGAATAGATTATTAGAATATCACTAAGAACAGAGTTTAATTAAATCTTTTTATCGTATTTTTTCTATAATTTATGATGATTTGTGCAACAGCAAATAGTGAAAATATATTAAGAAAATTATTGTAACCGTTTGTGCTTAGCCAAACCATTATTGCCACTATTGCAAGGATTAAAAGATTATAATAATTTCCTATTTTAATTTCTGTTTGGCGAATAATTTTGTTGTAATTAAATTTGTATATTTTATTTTCAGGTGCAAGGCGGATTGCTTTTTTTAAGAGATTTGTTGCTTCATTGTAGTCATTTTTATATCTGTACAAAAACATTGCATAATCGTTGTATAATTCTGCGCTGTTTGGGTATAGTTTTATTGCTTTTGTAAATTCTTTTTCAATTTTTAAAGTCTTGTTCATTTCCTTCTCCTTAATCTTCCTTTCTGCTTACAAGACTAAAATAACAAGTCGATACGACAAAAACGGTCATATGATAGAATATTAAAATTTTTTTACATTATTATTATAAATATGCAAATTTTATAATTTACGTGCTTTAAACTAACCAAAGAAACATAAGTGAAAGGATTATACAGATGATTTCAGCCATAAGCGGTTTTAAATTTGACTCAATTAATAAATTTAACTATGTAAAAAACAATCAAGTGAATACACCTACGCAAAGTTTTGTTAATAGTCCGAGAATTCTTTCTAAGGATACCGTTAGCTTTACAGGAATGTCGGCTCCATCGCAGTATAAGTCTGTGTTTGAGTATTTGGCTGCTGATATTTTAGGTAAAAATAAAAAGTTTCAAGTTGATGGCAGTATGCTTTCTGCAAATAATATCGAAAAAGCATTAGATAAGTTGTTTACCTTGAATAAAGTTTATGGACCATATACGGAAAGTAATTCTGCAAAAATTAAGTGGAAAACATATATTCCACAAGATATAAGAGATTTTTCCATTGACAAAATTAACGAGGCAAGAGCCTCTCGACTTCAACAGTGGCAAAGATTTTTGGAAGCTCCACAAGCAAACGGTATTGGGAAAAATCATACAAAGTTAGCTGATAGTGTCCGAAATAATAAGGCTCTCAAATTTGTAATTTGGAATGCTGTTAATAGTGAATTAAAAAATAATAACAGACATATTCCGGTACCTTTTGAGCCGGAAGCTTTGTATCGAACAATTATCGGGTTTGAAAAAATTGAGCCTTTAGATAGAGCTGTGCGTTGCGCTTCTCCTTCATTTATTGAAATTTATACACACAGATTACGCGATTTGTTGTTGGAAAATAAAGGATTATCGGAAAACAAATCTGTTTGGGTCCGTATTCCTTCAATAAAAAACGATCCATTGCATAAAGAAACCAATATCGCGACTTTAGAAACGCTTTCAAATAAAAACTGGTGTACTCGCTCAAGCGTTGACAAGGCAGAGGCTGCGTTAGAAGATGGGGATTTCTTTGTTTATCTTGAAAGAGATAAAAATAATTTGTGGAAAACTAAAATAGGGATGACATCTTCTCAAGGTAAAATTGACCAAATTCAAGGGCCTGATAATAACAATATCGTTCCGTTGAACGAAGTTGAAAATATCAAAAATTATATAAAATCGCAAGGTCTAAAATGTAACTCTGGCGTTATTGCGGAAGGTCCAAAGGCAATGCAACAAATATTAATCAGCGAACATTTGAATAAATTTGATGAAAGTCTTGGCAAAACATTAGAAAAAGCTATTAAAGATGACGATGATTTTGGTATGTTGAAGTTTTTAGGTTCCAAAGTAAAAAAATTAGATAATGGAAAACTAGAAATCAGTTCATACAAACCAAGCTACAGCCTTGATTTAAAGAGTGGTTTATCTGTTCCTTATTCAATGCTTGGTATAAATGAAGATGTTTTACTTAAAAATGTAGAAAAAATTGATGGTAACTGGGTGTTAGATAATAAAAATCAACTATTTAATTCTTCAATAACTACGTTCCCTCCATCATTAAAAACTGTTAACGGAAGAATAGTATGTTCTCAAAAACAATTTGATAAATTTGGTGCAGATTTTCAAAGAGTTCTCGGTAACAACGGTAAAATAATAGTTCATGAATAAGCAGAAATTGTTTGTTGAGGTATTGTGTGATACTGTCCAATTTTATTGCGGTTTTATTGCGCGGTAGTTTTTCTTCACATTTCTTTATTTTCAACGAAAGGTTTGGAGTTTTGCTTGCAATTAATGTTAATTTGTGGTTTCATGTAATCGGAACGGGCAATTCCTCTTAGCCTTGTTCAAGGAAAGTCAACAAGCGGCGGTTGAAATTCCGACAAATGTACAATTAATAAGAAGGAAAAAACAAAATGTTAAAAATCAGACTTAAAAGATTAGGTGCTAAAAAGAACCCGTCATACAGAATCGTTGTTATCAACTCTACTTCAAAAAGAGAAGGTAAACCGGTTCAAGAATTGGGACACTATAACCCAAAAACTAAAGTTATGTTGTTGAACTTGGAAGCAGCTCAAGATTGGGTTAAAAAAGGTGCTCAACCTACAGAAACAGTTGCTTACTTAATGAAAAACTGCAACGCTGACGCTACTTTGAACTACCAGAAAAAAGAAACAGTTAAGCTTTCTAAGAAGGCTCAAGCTAAAGCTGCTGCTGAAGCAGAAGCTAAGGCAAAAGCTGAAGCTGCAACAGAAGCTCAAGCTTAATTATTATAAATTTAAAGTAAATCTAATCCCTGTCATTTTGTGGCAGGGATTTTTCTTGTGTAAAGTTTAAGTTTTTAAAATTTTTTAACAAAAAAAATGGCTGAACCATAGATATTCAGCCGTTTCGGATTTTAATGAATGAAAAAATATAAATCTAACTTTCAACGTATTCTCTTAGACGTTTGCTTCTGTTAGGGTGACGAAGTTTTCTAAGAGCTTTTGCCTCAATTTGTCTAATACGTTCACGTGTTACACCGAACAATTGTCCAACTTCTTCTAATGTTCTTTGGCGTCCATCATCCATCCCGAAACGTAATCTAAGAACATCACGTTCTCTTGGTGATAGTGTACATAAAACTTCTGCCAAATCTTCTCTAAGAAGTTCGGAAGCAACTGTTTTAATAGGTGCATCAGCCTCTTTATCTTCAATGAAATCTCCCAAACGAGAATCTTCTTCTTTGCCGATAGGAGTTTCAAGTGATAAAGGTTCTTGTGCAATTTTGATGATTTCACGAAGTTTTGGAATTGAAACATTCATTTCAATAGCCAATTCGTCTTCGGTTGGTTTTCTTGAAAGTTCTTGAGCAAGTCTTCTTGTAACTTTCTTAAGTTTGTTAATAGTTTCAACCATATGAACCGGTATACGGATTGTTCTGGCTTGATCTGCAATAGCTCTTGTGATTGCTTGTCTAATCCACCATGTTGCATATGTTGAGAATTTAAATCCTCTTTCGTGGTCAAATTTTTCAGCAGCTCTAATTAGACCTAAGTTTCCTTCTTGGATTAAGTCTAAGAACAACATTCCGCGACCAACGTATTTTTTAGCGATACTTACAACTAAACGTAAGTTAGCTTGAACCAATTTTCTTTTAGCGATTGCCCCAGGGGTACCACCTTCAAGAATTTATCTGGCAAGTTCAATTTCTTCATTTGCGGAGAGTAGTTTAATTCTTCCTATTTCCCTCAAATATAATCTTACCGGATCATCAACAGCAATTCCTTTTGGAACATCCATTCCTTGTTGATTCACTCCGTCATGATTATTGGTCATATAGATATCTTCCATACTGACCTTAGACCCCATTTTTTCTGTAACTATATCTTCAATATTATCGGTACTAATGTCCATATTCATATAGTTAACCCCGCTAGGGTCGGCATCAAGGTTTACATCCTCATTTAAATCATTTAAGTTCATTGAATCATCATCAAGAACACTTACAATTGAGGAGTTAGGTTGTCTTTTTTTAGTCATTAATTTTCTCCGATTTTATTCTGTTATTAATCTTATCTCTGAGTTGCATCTGAATTTTTAGGGCTTCTGTTTCATCTTCATCTGCATTTTTGTATAAATTTCGCATCTTCTCTTTTTCTTCTTCCCACCTGCAACGTTGGATACGTCTTATATTCTCAAAAATTAAACTTTGAAAATCTTCGGGTGAAAGATTTGTGAACGTTTCGGCTGTGGTTATCAAATCCGTTAAAACTTGCTGTATTTCTGGGTTTTCGATATATGCCGTGTACAATTGTTCAATTAATTCCCTTACATTATTTACGGTACATATTAATTTGTCAATTGTAGATTTTACATTTATTAACGTTTCACTTGAAAAGTACGAGTCATCAATCATTTCAGCGATTTGGGTAAATGTGAAAGGACTGTCGCTTACAAGAAAAACACTCAACAAATTTTTTTGCGCTTTTTCATAAACAGATACACTTTTTGTTACAATTTTTTTTATTTCCGGTTGAGAAATAGGCTCAGAAGTGTTGTATGATGCGAGTTTTTTGATTTCAGCTTCTAATGAAGTTTCGTCAATATTAAGTGCATCTGCAACCATTTTTACATATTCTGTTCGTATAATTTCGTTATGAATTTCTAATAATACAGGCAAAAATTCTCGAATATATCGACTTTTTTCTTGCGGTGTTTTGTATTCTTTTTTGTGTTTAAGAAAATTGTTTACCTGAAAATCTATTAATAACGGTGCATTTTGTATTATTTTTTTGAAACTTTCAGCGCCTACCGTACGAATAAATTCGTCAGGGTCTTTGCCTTCTGGTGGTGAGATTACTCTGATTTCGCATGAATATTTGTCATCAGTTGATGAAATATAACTTTCGTCAAACTGTTTAATATCTCCCAACCCTTCAAAAGCTTCCTTAATAATTGTTGCTCCACGACTTGTAGCTTTTTGTCCTGCTGAATCGGTATCAAATGACAAATAGATTCTTCTGGACTTAGTGTATCTTGCAATAAGTTTAACGTGGTCAGGGGTTAAAGCTGTTCCGCAAGCTGCGACTGCATTTCCGACACCATGTGCTTGTGCTGAAATTACGTCAAAATAACCTTCCATTAAAATAATGCTGTCTTCTGCTTTAATAGACTCTTTTGCCGTATAAAGTCCGTACAAAAGTTTACTTTTGTTGTAAATAAGTGAGTCTGCTGAATTCAAATACTTTGGATTTTGTTCCTTAAAAAGTGCACGAGCACCAAATGCAACGTATTCTCCGTTTTCGTTTTGTATTGGGATAATTACTCTTCCTCTGAAACGGTCAATGCAACCTCTTCCATCTTTTGAAGGTAATACCAGTCCGGCTTTTTCCAGCACTTCATCTGAAAAATCTTTTTTTAAGATATCATACAAAGTTGTATAAGATTTTGGGGCGATGCCGAGGGTAAATTTATCTATAATTTCTCTTGAAATGGCGCGGTCTGTCAAGTAATCTGTTGCCATTTTAATTTCTTCTGAATGGTGGTTTACAAGCAAGTCGTGATAAAAAATAGCTGCTTTTTCGCAAGCGCTCATCATCTCTTGTCTTAAATCTTTTGAACCACCATCGTGCTTAAAGTTTGTCGGAAGCTCAATATCAAACTTTTGAGCAAGCTCCTTTATCAAGTCCATAAACTCAATGTTTTTAGTTTTCATGATAAAAGATAGTGCATCTCCGCCGGCTCCGCAACCAAAACACTTGTAAATTCCTAACTGCGGATTTACTGAAAATGACGGAGTTTTCTCTTTATGAAACGGGCATAATCCCCAATATCGTCCACCATTTTTTTTCAGGATAACTTGTTCCCTTACTACATCGACAATATCAAGCCTATTTTTTATTTCTGCTATAACTTCTTCAAGAGTCTTTGCTACCATAATTCACCGTAACTACATTTTAACATTAACAAATATTATTAGCAAAGAATTCTTCTCATCATTTTGATTGATTTTTTAGGTATTGACCTTTATAACGGTTATTGTTACAATAAGATACATAGGTTACCAAAAGATACTAATGGAGTAATTATGCGTGCAAAAGACCTTCCCAAATGTCCGGTCGAAACAACTTTGATGTTGTTAAATTCTAAATGGAAATTTATAATTATAAGAGAACTTTTGACCGGTACAAAGCGGTTTTTGGAACTAAAAAAGGGTGTTGGAACGATTACACAAAAAATATTAACCAAAAACCTTCGCGAGATGGAGAGTATGGGGCTTGTTGAAAGGCAAGTCTTTGCTCAAGTTCCGCCACGTGTTGAGTACACTTTGACGGATATCGGATATAGTTTAGCTGTTGTGTTAGATGGAATGGTTGAATGGGGAAGTGCTTACAAAGAATTTTTGAAACTTTTGGAAAAACGCGAAAAGAAGAGCGCAAAAATCGAAAAATAATTGAGATTAAAGGGGGATTATGGACGTTAAGCCAAGGTATTCAAGGGTTTCTGATATTTTAGATTTGATGACATTTATATTGTCACGCATGCAAGGTGTTACTATTCCTGAAATTGCTGAAAGATATAATGTTTCCAGACGAACTGCCGAGAGAATGCGTGATAGTTTGTTGAATATTTTCCCAGATTTTGAGGAGTTAGATTATGTGCAAGATGAGTATAAGCATTGGGGATTTTCAAACAGGTTATATGCAAAACTTATTTCGTTTACGCCTGAAGAAATCGCAAACCTTGAACAAATAAAAGATGTTTTGAGTAATGGAAAATCGCTTGAAACGCTTGATAAAACCATAGAAAAGTTGAAAGCAGTTACGACAAAACATCATACATCTATTGAGGATGAAATTGAAATGCTCTTACATACAGAAGGTTTTGCAATCAGGCAAAAACCAAATTATCATATTGATATTTCAGTTCTTGCTATTGTTCGAGATGCTATACAAAATTCTAAAATTATAACAGGAATTTATCATGACAAACAAAGGGTTTTGCAGCCATTAGGGGTGATTTATGGTGAAAAGACATACCTTGTCGCAAGAGAAGAGGCTAAAGGACAGGATAACTATATTTTGCATAAGTTGAAGGATGTTAAAATTACCCAACAAATTTTTGATAAAGGTGGGTTTAATCTTGAAGAGCATTCCCAAAAATCGTTTGGGGTCTATCAAGGTGAGATTATGGATGTTAAGTTGTTGTTTAGTCCATCTGTTGCAGAAGATATTTTGTGCTACAATTTTCATCCGACTCAAAAAATCATTCCACAGGCTGATGGTAGCGTGTTAGTTACATTCCAAGCGAGTGGACCTTTGGAAATTATTTGGCATTTATTTAAGTGGGGAAAAGATGTAAAAATACTTGCACCCGAAAAATTAAAAGAAACATATAGAAACTATATTGAAGAAATTGATTTAACATAGAAAAATATATTTACAAAAAAGACTCAGTTAAATAACTGAGTCTTTTTTTGCTATATCGAGTTATACAATTATGCTTTTGCAAAAGATTCGGAACTTCTCGATTTAATTTCCTCTTCAACCTTAGAAATAAATTCATCAATACCGAATGTTCCGACTTGTCCGATTCCTCTTGCACGAACAGCAACTGTGCCTGATTCGACTTCTTTATCACCAATTACGCATACGTAAGGGATTTTCTTGTCTTGCAAGCATTCTCTAATTTTGTAGTTCATACTTTCAGATCTGTCGTCAAGATTTACTCTGATTCCGGCAGCTCTCATCTTTTTGTAAACTTGTTCTGCAAAATCAGTGTGTTTGTCGTTGCTTATCGGAACAATTGCTACTTGAGTTGGTGCAAGCCATGTTGGGAATGCTCCGGCATAGTGTTCAATCAAGATTCCGTGGAATCTTTCCATAGAACCGAATATTACACGGTGTAACATAACAGGTGTTTTCATTTGACCGTCTTTATCTTGATATTTGATGTCAAATCTTTCAGGAAGATTAAAGTCTAACTGAATTGTAGCGCACTGCCAAGTTCTACCGATAGCGTCTTTAACTTTGAAGTCGATTTTTGGACCATAAAATGCGCCATCACCTTCGTTGATGTCGTATTTCATTCCACGTTTGTCCATTGCTTCTTTTAAGCCCGCTTCTGCTCTGTTCCAATTTTCAATATCACCAACATAACTTTCAGGTCTTGTTGACAACTCAACTTCAAAGTCCATTTTGAAGATTTTCATTGTATCTGCAACAAAGTCGATAATTTCATTAATTTCATCAACTAATTGTTCAGGAGTACAGAAAATGTGCGCATCATCTTGCGTAAAGCCTTGAACACGAGTCAAACCTGACAATGCCCCGGATTTTTCTTTTCTGTAAACTGTTCCAAGTTCAGCCATTCTTAACGGTAATGAACGATAAGAATATCTGTTTGCTTGATATATTAAGATGTGGAATGGGCAGTTCATTGGTTTTAAAATAAACTGTTCATCACTATCTTCATCTTTTTGGATAAAGAACATATTTTCACGATAGTGGTCATAGTGACCTGAAATTTCCCACAATTTAGATTTTGCTATGTGTGGAGTATTAACAATTACATAACCGCGTTTTCTGTGTTCTGTTCTCCAATAATTTTCAATTTCTTCTCTTACAACTGCCAAATTTGGATGCCACAAAACAAGTCCGCCACCTAATTCTTCTCTTGTTGAGAATAAATCAAGTTTAGCTCCAAGTTTTCTGTGGTCACGTTTTTCTGCTTCGTCAAGAAAATGCAGATAATCTGCTAAGTCTTCTTTTGTCCAGAAAGCAGTTGCATAAATTCTTTGTAACATTTTATTTTTTTCGTTACCGCGCCAGTAAGCTCCCGCAACTTTCAGTAACTTAATAGCATTTCCTTTAATATAAGATGTGTTTGGAATGTGGGGGCCTGCACATAAATCGTTAAATAAAACATTGCCTTCTTTATCTTTTGTTAAATAAAGGGTCGGATTGTCATTTCTGTGTTCTTCTAACAATTCTGCTTTGTAAATTTCGCCCTCTTTTTTGAACTCTTCAATTTGCTTGTCAACATCAGGAATCACAAATTTTTCGAAGGTTAAATTTTGTTTGATAATGTTTTTCATTTCTTCTTCGATTTTTTCTAAGTCTTCTGTTGTGAAAGCATGCCCATCCGTTAAGTCAAAATCATAATAAAATCCTGTATCTGTTGAAGGTCCGATAGCCAACTTTGCTGACGGAAACAACTTTTGTACAGCTTGAGCCATGATGTGAGAAGTTGAGTGTCTTAACACATGGAGAGTTTCATTGTTCTTTTCCATTTTTTAATCCTTTCATTATCCTTTGCGGTGTCCTTATGATTAAATAATAACGTTTATATAATTCATTGCCCTTAAGGCGGTACACCTTGGGGTGGATCCCCCTAACTAATCTACAAATAAGGTTATACCACTTACAAAATATAAAAACAAGAAAACACTCTTAAAATTTTTATTTGGATTATAATTAAACTGATGAAAAAGATTATTTGCCTCATAATTTGTTTAATATCAATTTCAACTCCGGTATTTGCAGAAGTTCAGCATATTACCGTAGATGAAGCTGTGACAATTGCATTAGGACATAACTTGCAATTGATAGCGAAAAGAAAAGAACTGGACGAACTTCGCCAAGAATTAAAGCGTGCAAATGCTCTCAAAAATCCTCAATTTCAGTCTAATTTTTTAATCGGAAAAGTAACGGAAGGAAACTCTAGCCAATTTGGTTTGGCTTTGCCGGTTGAAGTTGCTAAAAGAAGTGCCCGTAAAAATGTTGTTAAAGCAGAAATTGCTCTTGCAGAAAATCAGATAAAAGAAGCTGAACATGACTTAAAAATAGAAGTTATGAGAGCGTATTTTAATATCTTGTATATGAAATCTGTTGTAAAAATATACCAAGAACGTGAAAATTTGTTTGCTAATATGTCAGCAGTTACAAAATCCAAAAATACAAGTGATGTAGATATCTTGCAAGCGGATATAAAACATAAAAAACAACAAATATTCTTGAATAAAGCAAAAGCCGATTTGTTAAAAGCTCAGTTCAAGTTAAATAATATAATGAACTTAAAAACAGATGATGTTATGTTTGACACAATGGAAACATCTTTGTTTCAAAAAGATATTTTTATTTTAAAGATAAACCTTCCTGATTATTCGCAAATAGAAAATGTTGCAATGCAATACAGTTATTCTATTAAAATTGCAGATAGTAACATTCAAAAAGCACAAAAGGAACTTACCCTGCAAAAACGTCAGAGAATCCCTGATGTTACTGTTGCAGGCGGTTATGCTTATCAAACGGCTCATCAAACCGGTGGAGAAGCACTTCCGGGTGCATATGTTGGTGTTTATACGGATATTCCGTTGTTGTATTGGTATAATCCGGAAGTACGACAAGCAAAAATTAGAATTGAAAAAAGCATGCTTAGTAAAATGTCTTACGAAAGTAAATTAAAAATTGCACTAAAAGAAGATTATAACTCTTTTAAATATGCTAAAGATAATATTAACTATTACAAATCTATTCTCAATGAGTCTGAATCAATTTTACAAGCCTATACAACAAAATATCAACAAGGTAAGGTTAGTCTTTTGAATGTTATGCAGGTTGAAAATGCTCACAAAGAACTTTTGAATGAATATATCTCTGAAATGCAACTTTATTATAATTCGTATCTGGATTTAATGGATAATGTCGGGCATGATATTTTACTTGAGGATGAAATCTTCAAGAAATAAGTTTTGCAATTGTCTTTTTAACACTAAATAGTGTTTTAAAGATAAAAAAAACCACTCATTGCTGAGTGGGTCGTTTTCTGCATCCTAATGGTCTCTTTTAGTGTTTATTATTTAGGAGTTTATATGTTTTTGGGGTTAATGAATCTATTTATATTTAGTGTTTCGACTACACTTAAATCTTATGTACTTATTATTGCATATAAGATTTAAAATGTCAACAAAATGTTTTCATATTTTTGGATGATATCCTGAAATCCCAATATAGTGTACATTTTACACTTTACAAAACTTAATAATTCGTTTGTATTGAACATTATTGGGTATAAAACATGTAGGAAAAGAACGACTCGGCATGTAAAGTTATGTAAACCGACCATGCCAGCCAATAGCAATTTTTCTTATATTATATACTTTATATATATAAGTTATATACAAGGAAAACGCAAGGATACTAAAAATGGCACAAGATGATGCAATAGGTGCAATTAGCAGGGTAAAATACACAGACCCAGGAGATGTGTCGTCGACATATATGACGGGACAAATTTCCATGCCAAATTATGACAATAGGACTTTTGGAATGGCAAATGTAGCGATGAAAGTTAACGATGCAATGGGTGTGTCTAAAGGCATGGACGGTATCACAAAAAATTACGATATTGTCGATGATTATAACAAAGGTGGAATGTCGAGATTTTTCGGGTATAATGCCCCACAAAATGTGTCGTTCTTTTCACTTGGATAAGGATTAAGAAAAATGTTTCAGTTCAACGGAATAACAATGCAGCCAAAATTCGGAAGCGACTTTGCAACACAGTACGGAGCCACAAACTCAACTCTTGCAGCTACCACAATGGCAAATGTTACTTCTCCGTCTGCCCAAAGTTATAATGTTGATAAAGTTAATCCGAATATGGATTCATCAAAATTAGCTGAAAATCTTGCGAAATATGATACTGCTCATCCGGCAACTCTTCCTAAAACAGCAAGTAAACAGTGGATTGGGTAGTTTTGGTTAGTAGGTGGAGATGTAGTCAAGTTACAGTTCAGCTTTATGCAAATCTGTACCACCGGTTTTAATAAGGTTGTATTTATCTGCGATTTTTTCTATATGGTGAGCGGTTCTGAATTTGATAATTCCGCGATGTCTTTTATATGGATAATAAACTTCAAGCCCGTCAAGCCCATATGACACAAGCTTTTTCACAAATCTTTCCATACTCAAAGCCCAACAGCATGCCGGATGCGCAAGCACGGCAATACCACCAGCATTATGGATTGCTTGGATAAGTTTTTTTATATCTCTTTTAGAGAAAATTCTTACTATGTCAGCTTCAGTTTCTTGTTTATTTTTAGCGCAAAAACTTTGTAGTTCTTTATTATGAACATCTATTCCGTATCCTAATAAATGCATAAATACATATCCGCACCATACATCAAATTCAATGGCAGGAATAATTATATCGTTATTTACAATGTCGGTTTCCAGATAAGCGTTCAAGGTGTTGTGGTCGCATATTGCGATTTTTTTATAACCTTTTTGGTGGGCTTGTTTAACAATATCTTTAGCATCTGCCAAACCATCGGAGTAAGTTGTGTGAATATGCAAATTGACTATCTTTTGTTCGTAATCTTCTTTTGTAAATGATTGTATGATTTTTTTGTAATTTGTCATTGTTTTTTTAACTTTATTTGTAATAAAATAATTATACAACAAACTCTAAAAATGGAGGACAAATGGCAAAAATTAAAGTTGAAGATAATATGGTGTGGGTTTTATTGGCGGCAGTAAGACTTTATAGTGCAAATTTTCTTAAGTTTTGCGGTTACATGCTGTTTCCTGTATTAGGGCAAGTTTTGGGTTTAGGGCTGATATTTGGATTGGCTGCTGTATATATGGCGTATTTGCCTGACTTAGCTCTAAAATATGATGTCCTAAAAGATTTTTCAACAATAATTTTATCAGTAATCATTATTGTAGTTCCGGGGCTTTTGGTATTTATGAAAGCTTTTTGGGATTATTTGGTTGCATATGGTGCATTAAACTCTATTACGGAAGGTTTTTTGACTACAGGTAGAATATATGATTATCCTGCGCATAACGAAATTGTCACCAGACAAGCTATAAAATATATCGGACTTTGGTTTTTGTATAGTATGTTTTGGTTAGTTGCGCTTTGCCCGTTGTTTTGGGTGGTTGGTGCATTTTTCTTCATATATTTTATTCTGATATTTCAGGTATTTACATTTGAACAAGATGCTTCTCCTGCAAGATGTTTTTCCAGAAGTTTTGAGTTAATAAGAGGTAGTGGAATTAGAACACTACTGATACTAATAGTTTTAGGTGTTATTACGTTTTTGTTTGTTCAGGGTGTTTCAGTAATATTTGATTTTATAAAACTTACAGGCTTTTTGTCAGAAGCTTTTGAGCAATCTTTAGTGAATTATGTTCCAATTGATTCCATAAACGATATGATGTTGAGAATAAATCCGTCATTTGACCTTATAACACCATCAAAAGTTGCAACAGGTTTTGTTTATCAAATAGTATCATTTATAGTTGCAGGATTTACTTTACCGTTAAGAAGTATTTGTTGGACTTTGTGGTACAAGGCGCTTGTTGTAAGGAATAAACCAACTGTAAGAATGGGAAAGCGCCGTCAGCTCGATCCTGAAATAATTGAGCGTGCAACGCGCAAGTATAACGACTAATTTGGTAAAAATTTGGAGTTGACTCAGATGTTCATTTGTAAAAACTGTAAATCAAAAGATAAATTTGAATTAATGTTTTCGCCTGAATATAAGGGTTCAAGGAAGTTTGAGCAGAGTTACAATAAAAAAAATGAATTGCAAATATCTGTTGACGGATATGTTTTTGTGCCTGATTTACAATTTATGAATGAACATGCCGTTTGCAGATATTGCGGGCAAATATATATGTGGGATTACGATTATAAGGAATAGGTTATGAGAAAAGATAGAAAAAATGACGAATTAAGACAAATAAAATTCACAAAAGATTTTACAAAAAATGCGCTTGGTTCTGTTTTGGTAGAATTTGGTGATACTCGTGTAATTACAACAGCTTCGGTTGAAGAAGGTAAACCAAAATGGATGGATAAAGAAGATACAAGAGGATGGCTTACTGCCGAATATTCTCTTCTTCCTTCCTCAACAAATACCAGATGTCAAAGAGAAAGAACTAAAATTTCCGGCAGAACTCAAGAAATTCAAAGACTTATCGGTAGAAGTTTGAGAGCCTGTGTAGATTTAAATAAAATGTCTAACATTACGATAACAATTGATGCGGATGTTATTCAAGCTGATGGTGGAACCAGAACTGCAAGTATTTGTGGAGGGTTTATTGCCTTGAAAATTGCTGTAGAAAAATTGTTAAAAGAGGGAAAATTAATTGAAAACCCAATTATTGAGCCAATAGCAGCTATTTCTGCCGGTATTATTGATGATGAAGTAAGATTGGATTTGAACTATGAGGAAGATTCTCATGCCAGAGTTGATAGTAACGTTGTTCTTACCAAGAGTGGAAAAATTATAGAGTTTCAGACAACGGCAGAAGGGGAACCTTACGAATACGAAAAAATGTTAGAAATATTTAAGGTTGCAAAAAGCGGTATTGAAAAAATTATTGAAAAATACGACACTATTTAGTATAATTATTCCGAGATTAGGAAAGGAGAAGATATGAAAAAAATATTAACAGCATCCTTATTGCTTGCAATGCTAGGTGTTCCTGTTGCATTTGCTGCAACTGATACCAATACAACATATACGGAACAATTTATTCAAAGGCATACACAAAAAGTAATTGATGCTGAGAAAAGGTTACAAGAACAACAAAAAGCGAATGAAGAAGCATCTGCAGCTAGACGTCAGTCCGCAAAAGATGCTTGGGAAACAAAAAAACAAGAGATTAAAAAACAGCACGAGAATACCCAAAAAGCTTGGGAAACAAAGAAACAGGAATGGCAGAATCAACAAAAAGCAAGCCAAGCTGAATCAGAAAAAAACAAAAAAGAAATCCAACAAAAAATAGAAAAGAAAAAACAAGCTTGGAAAGACTTGTTGTCAGAATAATGTAAGGAGATAAAAATGAAAAAAACATTGGTATTATTGATGGCATCTGCCGTATTATCAATTGGTGCTGTTCAAGCAGCTACAACAAATGAAGGACCTGTAACAAAATGGTTGAACAACACAACTTCAAAAGTTTCTAAACAAGAACAAACAGCTTACCAAAAAGCACAAGCTAAAAAACAATCTGCTGAAAAGAAAAAAGCTGAAGTAAAACAAAAACAAGCAGCAAGAGAAAAGAAAATCGCAGCTAAAAAGGCAGAAGCTCAAAAACAACAAGCAGCTAGAAAACAAAAAGTTGAAACAAAGAAAAAACAATGGAAAGAATTATTCACAATTGACTAATTGTTTGCTGAATGTTATTGGTGGAGTATCGGTACACCACCGTTCATTTTAAAACAGTTCAAAAGGACAGGCTTGCATAATGCAAGCCTGTTTCTTTTTATGTGTGTACCCCGATAATATTTTCACCTGATAGTCTAAACAAGTGAGAATTTTATTTTAGTTTATCTAACTTAATTCTGTAAAATTCGGTGTTAATATTAAGTCTTTCGCCAATATCAAGCAACATTTGAGCAAATCTTTTTTCACTTGCACGTTTTGATTTTTGGCACAAATCTATAATTTCACCGATTCGGTGGTATATTCTGGTATAATATGTGTTTTGAGCTTCAGAAATATCAATTTCCAACTCAAGTTTTTCTACATAGTCGAATAATTCCATAAGAACATCTGCTTGTTGGATTTCCAAACTGTAAGCAAGTCTTGAGATGTTTTGGTCAATTTTTTTCGCAAATATTCTGTTAGATTGAGCTTTGTCAAGTTTTATTCCTAGGGCTTTTGCTTCAAAATTTATTCCGGCTATTTCCTGAATTATAGATGGGTCAACAAAACCACCTGCGCCGATAACAAGATCATTAAATTTCTTACTCAGTGAATAACGTGCTGCAATTTTGAACTCTTCAGGGACGGCTAAACCTAAATTTTGCATTTGGTATATAGAACCTTTGCCTTCATCATACATTTCCTGATAAATTTGAGCGTATTTTCTCATTTTGTTTTGGATAAGAATTTCTAATATTTTGCGACGTTCTTCGATAAATATATCTTTTAGGGTGAAATATTCTTTTCCGAAAGACTCATCTAAAGAGCGAATAATTTCGGTTAGCGGATTTAACAAGAATGTCGTTGTTAGATTTTGTTTTAACTTAGCGTAAGAGTCCGCATCTGAAAATTCTTTTATTGCACAATGGAAGTCACCGCCTGCGTATTGCATTAAGGCAAACATTAGGTTTGATTTTTGTAATGTTACACGAGATTGAATTTCAATGTGTCCTAATAAAAGTGTTGAATTTCCTTTTTGAACTTTTTGGTAATCTTCTCTTTTTACAATGTAGCAGTATACATTTTCTTCATCATCAATGTCTTGATATAATGATGTTATAGCCCATAAACTTGCAATTTGTTTAAGCGTTATAACGGATGGGCGAACATATTTTTCAAAAATATCTTTTCCTGTTCCGTTTTCAGGAATGTTACTTTTAGCTTCAGATAAAATTTCTAGGAATTTTTCTTCTAAGTTTTTATTTGTAAATCTTGCCGCTACCTGCATTGCACGAGCTGCATATTTCATAATTTGAACAGTTTCAATTCCGGAAATTTCTGAGAAGAACCATCCGCAACTTGTATACATTAGCATTGCTTGACGTTGAATTTCTAATAATTCCATAGCGCGAACTTTATCTTCATCAGATAAGTTAGGTCTAAAGTTTTCTCTTTGGAATTTTTCAACATTAATACGACTTCTGTCTAAGATTACTGAAATATATTTATTTCTTACATCCCAAACATTTTCAAAATATTTTTCACCCTCTTGTTCAAATACTTGAATTAATTCATCTCTCAAATAATCAAGGGCATTTCTTAATGGTTTTCTCCATTTTTGGTTCCATCCCGGATGTCCGCCTGTAGAGCAACCGCAATCCTCTTTCCATCTGCCGACACCATGGAAACAACTCCAA
>SAMEA3663006__coassemble_413_pt1 | contig 18505 bp, 12 predicted proteins | sample SAMEA3663006__metabat2_low_PE_025 | metagenome-assembled genome bin SAMEA3663006 (sample SAMEA3663006) | pig gut metagenome | biome: pig gut; feature: pig-associated habitat; material: faeces | place: France | collected 2012
AATCTGCAAAAATCTTAATCATATCGGCAAAATCAGCTTCACCATTTGAAAGAAGCTTTAATACTTCAAATATTTTAATACAAGAATCATTGTATTTAGCACTCAGAGGTCTTCTATTTACTACCATAATACACCTCCTGCATCTTTTTTAAAGTATCGACAATTTCCTGTTTAAAACTTTCAGGTTCCAACACAGTACAATATTTTCCATACTCTAAAATCTTTTGCTTTAATAAAAACTTATTAGACGATTCCATCTCAACGATGATAGAATTTTCATTTATTTCTACAATTTTTTCTTCATCTGAAAGTCTATAATATCTAGGTAAAGATTTCAGTTCATACTTAACTCTGATACTTTCAACATCAGATAAATCAACCGTACCAAGTTTCACACTGCTAATAGACTCAATAAGTTGAACTCTAAAATATGAATACTGCTTATACTTCAAATTCATACCATACAAATAAACTTTACCATTTGAAATATCAACCTTATCAGCAATAAGTTCTACAGGAATAACCTCACCTTTAGGAGAATTGTATAAGAAATCAACTTGACATTTTTTATCACAGCAATTTAACAATTCGTCAACTAAATCTAAGTCAATACCTCTAAAGATAGACACTTTATTAAATGCTGCACGTAATTTTTCATTATTCGTAAGAGTAATCAGTTTATTAATAAATCGGTCAAAAGCAACTAGTCCTTTAACATCACTGGTGTTTGAAATTATTCTGTAAATTTTTATAATCCCTTTAATTTCACCTTCTGACATTTTGAACTCAAACGGCTGAGAAACTATCTGATACTTTGCCCCACCCTTCATTCTTTTAACTTCTATTTCACAACCACATCTTCGCAAAGAAGTTAAATAAACTCTAAATGTATCCGCCGACATTTCTTCTTTAATATATGGGTGGTTTTTAAAATAATCACAAACTTCACTATAAGACTTTGGTGACTCACACAATATCGTAAAAAGCAACAAAGACTTAAATCCTGTAAAGGACATCAAATTATAAGTAACTACATTTGTTTTTCTGAATTCTTTCATAATAATCTATCCTTAATCCTAATATAACAGTATAGTACAAATTTTCAAGAATGTAAACAAGTTAACTTTACTTTAAATTTAAGCATGCCAAATACAGAAAACAAACTCAAAGATTTGTCAATCAAAAAATCGACAAATTTTTACGTAATTTAATTAAGTTTTCTTCATTAAGATTTACTAACTTGAATTTTAGTTTAGAGTCGTGGGAGGCATGGGCAATTGTAAAAAATAATTAATTTTTTTTTACTTGTCAATTATGTAAATTAGGGTTACATTAATAGATGTCGGGAGCGGAAAGCCCCTAATGATTAAGGAACGGTTACCAGACCGAAGGAAGAAAACCAAAACAGATTATCAGGTTATTAAGAAAAAGGACAGAAAGAAAAAGAGGTGATGGCATAACGTCCGTGATATTAAGGAGAACGGGTAGTAAAAAGATTTTTTAGAGATTAAAAAGGTTTAGTTGTACGATATAATAGGTCTAGAGCTGGAAATTAGGGATATTTTTATTTTATTATTACGGAGATTATACACCAATTTAGTAATTAATCAGTAGGAGATTTGGGGTTTAAAATAGTTGTATACACAGACAAAGATATAGCATTATGGTTGGAGAATTAGAGAAAAAAAGAATAATCGGGCTTATGTCAGGAACATCTTGCGATAGTATAGACGCTGGTTTGTGTGAGGTTACACCGGACTTAAAGTGTAAGCTTATATACGGAATTAATTATAAATATCCTGAGCATATACGCGCAAAGATTTTTCAATTATTTTCAGGAAATGCAACAATTAAAGATATTTGCCAAATGAATTTTGCAATAGGACATTGTTTCGCTAATGCTTGTAAAACGATTATTTCTGAATTTGGCAAACCTGATTTTATATCTAGCCACGGACAAACAATCTACCATTATCCGCAAGACACAAAACTTGACGGAATATCACTTAAAATCACCCTTCAAATAGGCGAAAGCTCCATTATCTCTAAAGAAACCGGTTGTCCTGTAATATCAAACTTTAGGGAAGCCGATATTGCATATGGTGGAGAAGGTGCCCCACTAGTATGCTTTGCGGATGAAAAATGGTTTAAACCTTATAAAAAAAACATTGCAGTCCAAAATATCGGCGGAATTTCAAATGTTACAATGATATCTAATGACCACCCTACTTTTGGTTTTGACACCGGATTAGGCAATATAATGATTGATTACTGTACTCAAAAGTTCTTTAATCTTCCTTATGACAAAGATGGAGAAATCGCGAAATCCGGCAATATTTCTGAAAGTTGGTTAGATTGCCTATTACAAGATGAATATTATTTTCTTAATCCGCCAAAATCAACAGGTAGAGAATATTTCTCGCCTAGGTATATAGAAAACGCCTTAAAATTTGCTCCAAATGAACAAAAAGACATTATAGCAACAGCCACAGCATTAACAGCCAAAACAATTATTCAAGCTTATGAAAGATTCATTTTACCAAGCATTAACATAGATGAAGTCGTAATTGGTGGCGGCGGAGCTTATAACCCAACGTTAATGAAATTTATTCGACATTATTTACCAAAACACATAAATTTAAAAACACACGAAGATTACGGAATTTCAAACAACTTTAAAGAAGTTATGGCATTTGCCCTCCTCGGATATTGCACGTACTATGGAATTCCAAACAATTTGCCGGAATGTACCGGAGCTAACCAAAGAATAATATTAGGAAAAGTGGCTAATTGTTTTTAAAAATTTAGTGAGTACAATAATTATATTAACAATTGTAAAGAGAATAATAATTGGTTAGCAAATTTTATATTCACAGTTGTTAGAGTATATGTGATGGTACTAAACAAAAGGAGAAAAAGATGATTAATAAAATTGCATTCACAGGTAGAGAAGATATGTTGGCGAGAAGAGCTAGATCCGCTGCTGAAGTTGCTGTAGACAAAGCTCATGAATATGTTAGCGCAGGTAAAATCTATTCTAAAGCAGAAATTGCGAAAGCTAAAGAATCAGCACTTGCTGCTGAAGCACAATTAGAAAAAATCAACAAACCAATAAGAACACAATACACAAGCCCATTTGCGACAACTGGAGCTGCTAACAATGGTGATAAATTAGATATTAATGACTACTCATATGCAGTATCACACGGTGCACCTAGTGATAGAGTAGCAGGAATGAAATTAAGCCTTGAAGCTTAGTTTAAACCTAACTAAAATATAATTGTAGAAATAGGGAATGTTCAAGCATTCCCTATTCTTTACAAATATTATTTTTTCCTTAAGATATACCATTTAATCCTTGTCCATGATATCATTGACACATAGATTTACCAAATTTGGAGAGGACAATTTTATAATGTTAAGTTTATTAATGAAGATGTTGGGAGATCCTAACGAACGTAAAGTAAAAGGGATGATGGGGATTATTGACCATATCAATGCCTTAGAACCACAGTTTGCAGCAATGACAGATGAAGAACTAAAAGCCAAAACACAAGAATTCAAAGAAATTTTGGCGAAACGTCCAACATCACAAGACTTTAAAATAGATAGAAAACTAGAAAAAGAAGCTCTAGATAAAATTTTACCTGAAGCATTCGCAACCGTAAGAGAAGCAGGGAAAAGAGTTTTAAATATGCGTCACTTTGACGTGCAGCTTATCGGCGGATACTTTTTGCATAACGGTCATATCGCAGAAATGAGAACCGGTGAAGGTAAAACCTTAGTAGCAACATTACCGGCATACCTTAACGCTTTAACAGGCAAAGGGGTACACGTAATCACAGTTAACGACTATTTGGCAAAACGTGATAGCGAATGGATGGGTAAAATTTACAAGTTCTTAGGCTTAACAGTTGGGGTAATTTTATCCGGTGGACGTTCTATGGACGACTTCGCAGCCAAAAAGGCTGCATATGATTGCGATATTACCTACGGAACAAATAACGAATTTGGTTTTGACTATTTAAGAGATAATATGGCACAAAGCCCAGATGCGTTAGTACAAAGACCTTATAACTATGCGATTATCGATGAAGTCGACAGTATTTTGATTGATGAGGCTAGAACTCCACTAATCATAAGCGGAAGACTTGAAAAATCAGCAGAAACTTATCAATTAATGGCGAAAATAGCACCTCAACTAAAAAAAGATGTAGACTACGAAGTCGATGAAAAGAATAAAAACGTAATCTTAACGGAAGATGGTATTGATAAAGCTCAAGAGTTACTTAATATTAAAGATTTGTTTGATATTAATACCCAATATGCGCATCATCTATTACAAGCTCTTAAGGCGAAAGAACTTTTCATTCGAGATACAGATTATGTTGTAAGAAACAACGAAGTTATGATTGTAGATGAATTTACCGGTCGTCTAATGGAAGGCAGACGTTGGTCTGATGGTTTGCACCAAGCAGTTGAAGCTAAAGAAGGTGTTCCAATCCAAGACGAAACACAAACTCTTGCAAGTATAACATTCCAAAATTTATTCAGACTATATCCTAAGTTATCTGGTATGACGGGTACTGCAATGACAGAAGAAGCTGAATTCGGCAAAATTTATAATCTTGAGGTTACTGTTATTCCAACAAACAAACCTGACAGAAGAATAAATTACCACGATGTAATATATAAAACAGAAAGAGCTAAATTCAATGCCGTTGTAGAAGACATTATTGAACAACATAAAAAAGGTCGTCCGGTACTGGTTGGTACAATCAGTATTGAAAAGTCTGAATATGTTTCTCATCTACTCTCTCAACGCGGAATTCCGCATAACGTATTAAACGCAAAACACCACGAAAAAGAAGCATATATTATTGCACAGGCAGGACGAGTTGGGGCGGTTACTATTGCAACAAACATGGCAGGTCGTGGTACCGATATTCTACTTGGTGGTAATGCTGAATATATGGCAAAAGAAAAGCTTGATGAGTTGGGAATTGAGCCAAATTCGCCTGAGTATGAAGCGAAAAAAGCTGAATTTATGGATGAAGCCAATAAAATAACCAAAGAAGAACACGCAAAAGTTGTTGAAGCAGGTGGTTTGCATGTAATCGGAACAGAACGACACGAATCCAGACGTATTGATAACCAATTAAGAGGTCGTGCCGCAAGGCAAGGTGACCCAGGTTCAACAAGATTTTTCCTATCATTGGAAGATAATTTGATGAGAATATTTGGTGGAGATAAGATTACATCATTAATGACTGCACTAAATGTTGATGAAGATATGGCGATTGAACACCCTATTATATCAAGACAAATTCAATCAGCGCAGAAAAAAGTTGAAACATATCATTTTGATATAAGAAAAAATGTCCTAGAATATGATGATGTTATGAACATTCAACGTGAAAAATTCTACGCTCAAAGAAGAAAAGTTTTATTTGGTAAAGACTTAAGCGCAGATATTTACTATATGATAGAAAAAGAAATTGATAGACTTATCAGAACCTATATTTCACCGGAACAAAATCCTGATGAATATGTATTTGAAGATTTAAACACTATGATTAAAGAACTTCACTCAGTATTTCCACAATTGAGCCATTTTGGTGTTGCAGATGTACAAGGGCTAAGATTTGATGCGATTTATGACAAGTTTAAGGACTTTGCAGTACAAGCTTACAGGGAACATGAAGCAGAAGTTGTTGAATTTTACAATAATATTGTTTCACAGTATGAACCAAACTTTGTACCGCAACAACCTTATACAAGTGATAACGTTATAAGAAACCTTGAACGAGACATCTTACTAAGAGTTGTTGATAACAAGTGGATAGACCATTTACACAACATTGATATGCTAAGAGAAGGTATTAATTTAAGAGCATACGGACAAAAAGATCCGTTACTTGAATACAAACGAGAAGCATATGAAATGTTTAACAAGATGATGTATGAAATCCAAGGCGATACAGTAAAACACTTATTCAGAACAAAGTTTGGAATACAAGTAATGGGCGAACCTCCACAGGATATGGCATAAGTTAGAATAAAGCGGATTTAAAGACAAAAGTCACAAATCCGCTTTTATTTTTCAAAAAAATATAACTGTTATACAAATGCCATTACATATACAACTATTGCCGGAATAAAAATAATTATGCCAATTACAATAGCAACAAAAGTTGCGAACATAACAGCACCGGCCGAGATATCTTTTGCCATTCCGACTAAAGTTGAAAATTTGTTATGAAACACCGCATCCAACGCAAATTCAATTGCCGAATTCAACATTTCTGTCACAATAACTAGGGCAATTGCAAACAGTAGCATACAAATCTTTAATGCAGACAAACCTAAAACGAGAGCAAACAATATAATGATTGTTCCAACCATAAAGTGTATACGAATGTTTCGCTCGCTTTTTAATACAATACGGAGCCCTTTTCTCGCATTTTTGAAAGTTCTGCTAAATCCCTGTGTTTTAAATTTACTCATATTTTAATAGCCTTTAACGCCTTGTTTTGTAAACCTATAACAAAATTATAATCTTCTTCCGTCTGATGGTCAAATCCTAACAAATGTAAGATTCCATGGCTTATTAAAAAGGCTAATTCATATTCTTTGGTTACATTTTTCTTGACAGATTCTTCAATAACCTTATCTAACGCAATCATTACTTCCCCAAGGTTAATTTCTCCATCAAACACAAACCTATCCCCTGGGGGAGTATCAACAAAAATCGCAAATGTAATTATATCTGCAGGATAATCCTTATTTCTGTATTCACGATTAATTTCATGTGTTTTTACACTATCACAATATAAAAAATCAAATGACAAAACCTTGTAATCGTACTCTTTTAAACAACAAACAGCTGCAACTTCCGGTTGTTTTAAATAAAATCGTAAAATCTTTGTAGCAACATCTATATAGAACTTTTCGTCAATATCCCAACATTCAAAGATATTTTCACTAAATATATTTATTTTAGCCATTATTATCCTCAGAATTTTGTTTGTTATTAGGTTCTTCCAGTTGCTTAATTTTATTTTCCAAATCCTCGTCAAGCAATTTTGAAGGAATATTGATTTTATTATCCTTTAGTTTTTCATCAAGCTCTTGGTACTTAATTCTTTCGTGTTGCATACCTCTCAAAATCCTTGAGAACGTTGAGGCTATAACCTTTATATCATGCAAAGTTAACGGGCTATCAGACAATTGCCCATCATTCAAACGTTCTACAATAATTTTATCTATAATATTTTCAATATCCTCTGATGTAGGATTTTTGAATGAGCGAACAGCCGATTCTATTGCATCCGCCAACATCAAAATCGCAGTTTCTTTCATGTTTGGCTTTGGACCTGGATAACGGAATTGCTCTTCTTTAACATTCTCTGCCCCCTCTTGCTTTACAGCCTCATTATAGAAATAAGAAACAAGTCCTTCTCCGTGGTGCTGCAAAATAAAATTATTTATAATCGGTGGCAAACCGGCTTTTTTGGCATATTCCACACCATCTTTTGGGTGAGCAGTAATTAACATTTTACTAACTCGCGGACTATGATTTTTATGCGGATTATCTATACCAAAATATGATTGATTTTCAATAAAGAACAAAGGTCTTTGAAGTTTTCCAATATCATGGTAGAAAGCTCCAACTCTTGCTAACACAGGATTTGCACCAATAGCCTCAGCGGCAGCTTCACATAGATTTGAAACCATCAAACTGTGGTGATAAGTTCCCGGAGCATCTCTTAACAACTGTTTTAACAAAGGTTGATTGTGATCAGCCAATTCTGCTAAACCATACGGAGTAATAATATTGAACATTTTTTCAAAAAGAGGTATTGACCAAAATACAACCATTGAACTCACAATACCATTTATAATAATGTATGTAACATCACGAATTATAAGAGTATTGCTAACATCAATCAAACATTTTTCTAACACGTATATACTTAATACGATTAACAAACCTGCAGCAGAAATAATAAATCCGGCTTTAATCAGGTCAAATCTTCTTGAATAACGAATTTGAGAAACTGTAACAGCTGCAATTAAACTTAATAATAAGAATGTTACAACGAATTGGGCTGAATATTGAATTCCAACTGTCAACACTGCTAACAAAACTGTAACAGCAACATAAGCAACTCTCGGATTAATAAATATTGATAATAGCACTACAAATGCCGGTATCGGTAAAACATACGGCGAAAATCCGGTTGGAATAAGAACAGCAGTACATGACAATAACATCGCGAGCACAGCAGATATCGCAAAATATCTAGGTTCCATAAACTGTTTGGCAAAATATTTCATATAAGAAATATAAATAAACGCAGCCAACACAACTAAAGAAAATATTGCCGCCAATCCTTGCCAATTAAGTTCATAAACATTATACCCTGCTTGTCTTAGAGCATCACGCTTTAATTTGGTAATAGGTTCCCCTTCAAAAACAATTTTATCGCCTTTTTGGAAAGTTATTTCATAAGGTTTAACTGAATTTTCTGCATTTTTTCTGGCAATTTCAGTTGCAAATTCATCAATAACTAAATTAGGAACCAATATTTGTCCTAACAAAGCGTTAACAATCGTCATCTGTCGTCTTGAAATATTCGACACTAAATTATTTGCAATAATCTTATCAACATTATTATTTTCAAAATCTTTTTCAGAAATACCGGTTCTTAATACGTTTGTAAGGGTTAAATTTGCCTTATCAAAGGCTTCTCGCAAAGTATGTTCATCAGATTTTAAGAAAAAGCTAATTACAAAATTTTTCGTATTACTATTTGGAATATCGAAAAGAATAGATAATTCTTCTTCTTTTACATTCGGTTCAACATCTTTTTTCCGAATTTGTAAAATTGAATTTTCTAATGTGTCCAAGTTATTTTTGATAAACTCATCATCAGCAGAAGCTAATACCGGATCAACCTTTTGTGCAACTTCCTTTTTATGCTGTTCCGTTCTTTTCACATCAACCACAGTCAATGTTTTTTGCGCAATGACATCTTTTTTACTTATACCGTTCTCTATAATACTTTGGAAAAAGAAATTTTGAGTTGCAATAATCGCTGTCAACAAAACTGAAAAAACGAAAAAATAAGTAATTTTTGACGTCAATGCTGAAACAGCAAAATCCCTAAACTTTATTAAAATATTTGAATTATTCATATATCACCTTATACTAAAATCACATATCTATTTTAAATCATCAGATTTTTTTTGCAACCCATACATCTTTAACCTGTTTTGAACATCCTCTAACAATTTTCGATTAATTGCAATGAGTTCTGCAAGAACAGCTATCAATCCGATTTGCACACCTGATAATAAAAATACAGCGGCAAATATTAAAGATTGAATATGCCCTCGCCCAAATCCTGTAAAATAAAAATACAAAAATCTACAACTTATACCAAACCCTATCAGCAAAGAAATCAGTCCTAATACTGCAAAAAATCTGAACGGTCTGTATATTATAAACATTCTAATCATTGTATAAGCAGATTTTAAAATATAAGAAAACATGTTTTTGAAAAGTCTTGATTTTCTTAATTCCGGATTCACGCAAATATCAACATTTTTTATAGTTAATCCTTTAGCCTTTGCTTGAATTATTGTTTCTAGCGTATAGGAGTAATTGTCAAATATGTTCAGTTGCATAGCTGCAGTTCGGGAAAAAGCTCTAAAACCACTCGGCGCATCTTTTACATCTGTAGAACTCAGCAAGCGCATTACCCAAGAACCAAGTTTCTGCAAGCATTTTTTCAAAAAAGAAAAATGTTTGATACTTGCAACAGGTCGCGAACCAATCACAATATCCGCCTGTTTTTCTATTATTGGACGAACAAGTTTTTCTATATCTTTCGCCTGATACTGATTATCGGCATCAGTATTTACAATAATATCCGCCCCTTCTTCCAAAGCTCTTGTTATACCGGCAACAAAAGCCTTTGCTAACCCTTTATTTTTCTCAAATTTGACGACATGGTTTACACCTAAACTCTTAGCAACTTCTACCGTTTTATCAGTGGAACCGTCATCTATAATCAAAACCTCTATTTCATCAATGCCTGCAATTTCTCTTGGCAATTCCGCTATCGTAATTGGTAAAGATTGCTCCTCATTGAAACATGGAATTTGAATAATAAGCTTCATTTAAAATATCCCTTCTAGGGAATTATACCATGGATAAACATATTCAAGCAAGCTTATAAAGTTAAAGGCGAGTTAAAAATAACTCGCCTTATTTGTTTTGCTATGACCAGACTTTTTTATTAAAGATCTGCATCTGAAACATCAGGTAACTCATCGTCTACTTCTGCATCAAAGTAATCTTTAATCAATGTTGTATCATTTGATTTATTTTTGATATCAAGTTTCGCATCTTTTTTACGAGATGTAATGTTAACTTTTTTACCAATTGCGTTGTTTACAACACCGTCTTTAATCAAGTCAACAGTAACATCACCTGTTTTAGATTTGATTGTACCGAAGTTAACATCTTCACCGGATTCTTCGCCACGAGCGTGTAAGTTGATATCTTTAACAGCCAAGATGTTTGATTCTTGTGTTGCATCTGTTTGTCTGAAGTGTAATGCTTTGTCAGCAGTACCGATTGAACCAGATGAAATCATTTGAATTGATTTACCTTTAACGTTTGCATAGTTACCTAAATCAGTACCAGCATTCAAGATAGAACCAGTGTTTCCAGCCTCATCTTTTTCAGTTAACAAGATAACTTTACCATCAGCCTTAATACGGTCAACATTCATATCTTTGCCTTTTGTAGCCAAGTTAATTACAAGATCATCACCAGTCTTTTTAGTGTCATTAGTGAATGCCTTGATACCACCTGCGACATCAACATTGATTGATTTTGTCATATCACGAGCTTCTTTTCCAACAGCGTTATCTGCAACAACATCTTCACCAATTGTACCGTTGTTAACGTTGATGAATAATCTACCACCTGATTTAATCAAATCTGCTTCACTACCGGCATTTAGAAGGTTAGCATTGTCTACATTTATTACGACTTTTTTAGAAGCATCTAATGCAACTTGATCTGTATCAGTGTTTCCAAGAATTACATCTGAGCCTTTGCCTGTTACTGTAATCTTTTTACCTTTAGCAGTACCAGAAACAGTCATGCTCTTGCTACCACTATTTGTAAGAACAATATTACCTTTGTTTGAAGTAACTTCTGATGTAATATCCATACCACCGTTTCTGTTAGTTAACAAGATGTGACCATCGCCTTGAACAGTACCGTCAACTTGCATACCGCCAGCACCGTGGTTTGTAATATAAATTCTGTTGGTATCGTTTGTAATCTTAGCCCCATCAGCTACAACCAAGCGTTCACCTTTATTGGTAACACTTAATCTGCCACCAGAGTTAGTTACATTGCCGTTAATTTTCATATCACCGGTTCCACCGTTGTATAAGAATGAAGTTCCTTTATTTGCAACCGTACCAGAAACAGTCATATCACCTTTACCAACATTCTTAACATATAAGTGATTGTTTTCACCGGCAATATTACCTGCAATATTCATATCTTTACCAGAGTTGTAAATATATAGAACATCACCTTTGTTTGTAATTGTACCATCAATATTCATATCACCGTTTATGTTTTGAACATAAGTTTTGCCGGTAGTATCAATAGTACCTTTTACATCCATACCACCTTTGCCAGTACTTTGGATAAGAACTTCATTTACACCTTTAACAGATGAATCTTCTGACAACACCATTTTGTTACCTGTGTTTGTCAAGTTTGTTTTACCAGCAGTATTTTCAATAGCACCATTGTAGATAAAATCACCTGCACGGCTTGTCATTGCTGTACTTCCAGCGTTAGCAATTTTACCATTAAAGACTAAACCGTTTGCACCAGTATTGGCAATACGAATTTCATTATTATTGGTAATAACAGAATCCTCTCCAAACGTTAAACCAGTACCATTGCCTGCAATTGCAATTTTACCGTCTTTGTTAGTGATTTTTCCGTTTATATTTAATTGACCTTTTTTCTCGGTAATAAATACATTTTTGCTTGAATTAATTGTGCCACCAACAGTAGTATCGCCAGAACCTGAGTGAACAATTTCAACCAAATCTTTTGCAGTTAAAGATGAATTATCACCCAAAGTAACAGCACCTGACTTAGTTCCACTAGCGACATAAACAGAACCGTTATCAGACTGAACTTTTCCGTTCAAATTCATAGCACCTTTACCGTTTACAAGATGAACATTACCGTCATATGCTGCAATTTTGCCACCGTTTGTAGTAAAACCTACACCACGGTTAGTCAAAATAACATTACCTTGACCGTAGTTAACAACGTCACCTTGAATATTCATACCATCGGCACCATTGGCGTTACGGTTGTAAGTTCTGAATTCAATACCGGCTTTATTAGCCCCCTTGCCAGTATTTACAAGAGAATTAAATAAAGCTTCTGTATTTTGACCGTCAAACAAAGTGGCATTGTCGTTTAAACCTGCTAAAACTGTCGCATTCGGACCGATATTAAGATCTTGAGCAACAACACCAACATTACCTCTGGATAAAACTTTACCATTAATAGTAACATTAGCATTACCGTGGTAACCAAGTTCTTCTAAAGTTGCTTGACCATTCTTATACAATTTCATACCTGGAGCAGTTGGAGTCAAAACAGACAAAGAACCAACGTTTAAAACACCTGATTCTCCAACAACCATACCGTTTGGTGAAACAAAAATTGCTTCACCGTTATAGAAATTACCATCTCTTACAGTATTAACCAAACCATTAATATTAATTTGATTATCTACCAAGTTTACAAATTTTGAAATATTTTCCGCACCGTATTTAAAAATCAGGTTTGCAATATCACCTTTACTCAACGTAAAGTCTTGATATTCTCTGAAACCAATACCTGCTGCATTAGCTCCGGTCGGATTAATATTAAACACACCATTATTACCGGTAACACCGGTAATTTCAGTAGCTTGAACACTAGTCGTAAGCGATTGCTGCATAACAAATGTCAACGCCATTAATAACGCTGCAACGCTCAATCTTGTTGTTTTTTTAGACATAAATATATCCCTCACTATTTTTCACAGTATTCACATAACTTAAATAACAATTCTCAATAAAAAATATTGCTATATTGTTACAAATTATTAACAATACTCCGTGTGCTTCGGCATAATATAATAATATTATGCCCATAATTTTTTACCATAAATCATCTCTCTCTTTTATTTAACACATTTTTACATTCCTCCATAAAATTTTATTAAAGTTGTACCCATATATTTCAAACAACGGTACCGTTCTTCTAAAACTTTAGGATTATTAAAAATTTGTTACAAACTTACACATAAATTCCATATAAAAAATGCGGGGTGAAGCCCCCGCATTTTGTTTATTTAACGACTATATTAACCAGTTTTTTCGGAACAACAATTGTTTTTATTATCGTTTTGTCCTTAGTCAAGTCCTTAATCTTCGGACTATTCAAAGCTGTTTCTTTCATTTCGTCTTGAGAAACACCTTCATCCACGTCAATCTTGTCTTTGACCTTACCGTTTATTTGAACAACAAGTGTAATTGAACTTGCCCTAGCAAGTTTTTCATCCCATTCACACCAAGACTCCTCGTGGATTGAATGTTTTGCACCTAACTCATGCCATGCCTCTTCTGTTAGGTGAACCGCAACAGGGGACATAAGCTTCAATAATGATGTTATTGCGAAACTAAGAACAGCCTTGTCCTCAGAATCCAATTCTTTTTTAGCTCCGCGCCAATCATAAATAGCATTTGTTAACTCACGATATTTAGAAATAACCGTATTAAATTGGAAGTCGTTTGATATGTCATTTGTAATATCTTTAATTGCCATATGAACAACACGAACCAAATCGTCATTATCTTTCTTCAAGTTAGATTGAAGTTTGTAATCCAAAGTAATATCATCTGCATTTGTAGCAACGAGTCGCCATACTCTATTTAAGAATTTATAACAACCTTCTACACCGGCATCTGACCAGTCGAAATCTCTTGCCGGAGGGGAATCAGACAAGATAAATAACCTTGCAGTATCAGCTCCATAGTTTTCAAATATTTCATCGGGATCTACCGTATTTCCCTTTGATTTTGACATTTTTGAACCATCTTTCAAAACCATACCTTGAGTCAACAATTTTTTGAAAGGTTCATCAAAGTCTAAAAGCCCTAAATCTCTTAAAGCTTTAGTGAAAAATCTTGAATATAATAAGTGAAGAATTGCGTGTTCAATACCACCAACATATTGATCAACAGGCAACCACTTATTCACTAAATCTCTATCAAAAGGTTTTTTGTCATTTTTTGCATCTGCATAACGAAGATAGTACCAGCTAGAACAAATAAATGTGTCCATTGTATCAGTTTCTCTTCTGGCATGCCCGCCACACACCGGACAAGTGGTTTCTACAAATGTTTTAGATGTAGTAATCGGAGATTTTCCTACAACCGAAAAATCAACATCCTTAGGTAATAATACAGGTAACTGATCCTCCGGAATCGGTTGAATACCACATTTATCACAATATACAACAGGAATTGGAGCTCCCCAATAGCGTTGACGAGAAATCAACCAGTCACGAAGTCTATATTGTGTTTTAAATTCTCCAAAACCTTCCTTAACAGCCTTTTCGGTAATTGCTTTTTTGGCATCTTCGTTTTTCATGCCGTTGAATTCGCCAGAATTAACAAGAACACCAGATTCTGTATAAGCAGCATCCTTACAATCACTTGGAGCTGAAGGATTTTCTATAACAACTTTCATTGGCAAATTGTATTTTTTTGCGAATGCAAAATCTCTTGTGTCGTGAGTTGGTACAGCCATTACAGCCCCCGTTCCATATTCAACAAGAGCATAATCTGCAGTCCATAACGGGAAGATTTCCCCTGTGAACGGATTTTTACAATGAGTTCCCAAAGGAACACCGGTTTTTACTCTATCAGTTGACAAACGTTCAATTTCTGTCATTTTTCTTGCATTAGCACGATACTCTTCAACTTTTTCTTTATTTTCTGAAGTTGTTAATTTTTCAATTTCTTTGTATTCAGGTGCAACAACCAGATATGTAATACCATGAACGGTATCAGGACGAGTTGTGTAAACAGGAACTTCCATTTTTTCTCCGTTTGGAGCATCCACTACAGGAAAGCGGAAGATTGCACCTTGAGATTTTCCTATCCAGTTAGCTTGCATAGTTTTAACATTGTCGCCCCAACCTTCAAGTTTATCCAAATCCTTAAGAAGAATATCCGCATAATCAGTAATCTTCAAGAACCATTGAGAAAGATATTTCTTTTCAACTACACTGTCACATCTCCAGCATTTGCCATCAATAACCTGTTCGTTTGCAAGTACGGTACCGCATTCGTTACACCAGTTTACTGCAGCTTCTTTTTTATATGCCAAACCTTTTTTATACAATTGTAAGAATAACCATTGAGTCCATTTATAATATTCAGGCTTGCAAGTCGCAACTTCTCTATCCCAGTCATAAGAAAGACCTAACATTTTCAATTGTTTTGTCATATATGCAATGTTTTCGTCTGTCCATTTTGCAGGGTCTACACCATGTTTCATTGCAGCATTTTCAGCAGGAAGTCCAAAACTATCCCATCCCATCGGATGAAGAACATTATAACCTTGTGCCTTTTTAAAACGGGCAATTACGTCGGTAATAGTATAGTTTCTAACATGCCCCATATGTAATTTACCTGATGGGTACGGAAACATAGACAACGCGTAATATTTAGGCTTGTCACTATCATCGTGAGTTTTAAAAACGCCATCCTCTTCCCATTTTTTCTGCCATTTTTTTTCTATTTCCTGTGGAAAATATGCTTGTTTCATCTTTTTCTCTCCATAAGCACTTTGAACACAATTAAACAGGGATTAATCCCCAATCACTTTTACACCGTATCACAAAGAAATTTCCTTGTAAAACAATGTACTAAAATTTTAACTTTAATGATTTTGAACGGTTAAACGGCCAAAATACAAAAACAGCTTTTCCAATAAATCTATCTTCCGGCAAAAAGCCCCAATAGCGACTATCTTGAGAATTTCCTCTATTATCCCCCATCATAAAATAATGTTTTGCAGGAATTTTAACAGGTCCGCAAACCATAGCCTCTGTACAAGGCGGATAGTCATAAGGACTTTGAATATAAGGTTCATCAAGCGGTTTATCATTTATGTAAACAGTGTATTTGCCATTTTCATCAGATTTTAATTCAAATTTGTCCCCAGGCATACCGACTACACGTTTAATATAAGCAATATCTTTACAGAAAAAACCAGTCAAACGTGCAAACAGTTTCCAAGGAGTATTTTTTAACTGTTCTGACGGAGGATAAAACACCATAATATCCCCTCTTTGTGGAGTTGTTTTAAACCGAGAGGCTCTATCTACGAAAATTCTATCCCCTTCAAGAAGGGTCGGGTGCATTGAGCCGGATGGTATCCAACGAATTTCACCAACAAAAAATCTGATAATTATAACCATGACTACAATAAAAACAATTGTTTCAATTATTTCAACAATTGCAGCCTTAGTCTTTTTACCAAAGTCTACAAATTCATCTCGACTCAAGTTACCTATTTTATTTTTTAAATCTCTGAATAGTTTAAAAGTAAATAAATCTTTAAAAAAAGTTGCTACATCGCATAACCATTTAAAAATATCTTTTATCCAAGTTAAAGTAACAATATATTTAAAATCGTCAATACACTCTTTACTAAAAGCCTGAAGTTTTTCAGAAAAAGTTCGGGTATCTTTTTCCTCTTTTAAATCCCCCTCTTTAGAAAGAATATATTTTAATGCGCTAAAAAACTCTTCTTTGGTCATTTGACCAATATAATAGTTACTCATCTTTTAATAACTCCGATAACTTCAACAATCCTACTTTAAACTCACTTTCAGGCAACCCTGAAATTTCATTTATTATCTGCTCGACATAATTATTTAACAAACCTTTTGCTTTTTCAATACCCGCCAAAGGATTAGCAGGGTTATTTGAATATATTACGGGGGCAGTGTAAATTCCGTTTTCAATATCACTATCCGCTCTATTTTCAGTAATGTTAAGAATATCATCTCTAATTTGAAAAGCTATACCAAATAATTTAGCGAAATTCGGACTATATTTCTTCTTAGCAATAGATAACGAACCATCAAGCGCAGCCTCGAACAGCGCTCCGGTTTTTTTATAAGATTTCTCTATATAATCATCTATTGTTGGAATTTTGAACTTTGTTATGTTTTGCTTTATTTCACCAACACACATTTCTTTTAAGGTTTTAGAATAAATTGATACAAGTTGGAGAGAATTCAAACTTACAATTTCCGCCAGCGCGACTGACAATAAATAATCACCGGAAATAACAGCCAATCGATTTCCGTCTTGAATATTTAGAGAAGATTCTCCCCTTCTACTATCTGATTCATCAATAACATCATCATGAATTAGAGATGCATTATGGATAAGTTCTACAATACCCTGATTAACAATTTGCCTCTCATCAACACTTATTCCGACAGCTTTCAAAAACAAAAAACTCAACACCGCTCTAATATGCTTGGACTTGCGCATGGCATATGAATTAAGCTCTGGCATGACTAAATCGAAAGAATTTATCTTGCCTTCCAATTGTGCAAGTTCATTTTCTACAAGTCTGATTATCTCTTGATATTTACCACTAAAGCTCATATGCACCATGATAGCATGAACATTTGGTAAGATTAAGTTTATATAAAGATAAACCAAATCTGTGCTATACTTAATTCAGGGAGTAGAGAAAAAAAAGGAGAGAAAATTCATGATACCTATTTTAGATTCAAAACGTCAATACGCTGAAATTGGGAATGAAGTAGAAAAAGCAGTTTGCGAAGTACTTCGTTCAGGTTGCTACATTTTAGGACCAAACACAAAAGAATTGGAAAAAGAACTTGCTAGCTTCTTCGGAGTAAAATACACTGTAGGTCTAAACTCTGGAACAGATGCTTTGCACTTAGCATTGAGAGCATTAGACATCGGCGCAGGTGACGAAGTAATCACAACAGCATTCACTTTTGTTGCAACAACAGAAGCTATCGGCATTGTTGGCGCAAAACCTGTTTTTGTTGACATCAATCCTGATACATTCAACATTGATCCTGACAAAATTGAAGCAGCTATTACACCAAAAACGAAAGCGATTATTCCGGTTCACTTATATGGTCAACCATGCGAAATGGATAAAATCATGGATATCGCAAAACGCCATAACTTAAGAGTTATTGAAGATTGTTGCCAAGCTATCGGTTCATCATTCAAAGGCCAAAAAGTTGGTACATTCGGAGATATCGGATGTTACAGCTTCTACCCAACTAAAAACTTAGGTGGAATGGGTGATGGAGGTCTAATCATG
>SAMEA3663006__coassemble_452_pt1 | contig 17173 bp, 13 predicted proteins | sample SAMEA3663006__metabat2_low_PE_025 | metagenome-assembled genome bin SAMEA3663006 (sample SAMEA3663006) | pig gut metagenome | biome: pig gut; feature: pig-associated habitat; material: faeces | place: France | collected 2012
AGATGGTTGTGTCACTGAAAAAATTTGTCAGACTAGACGAAGCAGAACTTCAAGAGGCAGATATTAATAATGAAATAGATTTAACACTTAACCTCATTCGCCATGAAACAAAAAATCGAATAGAAGTAACAAAAAACTACGGAAAGTTGCCTCTCATCAAGTGTTACCCGAATATGCTTAACCAAGTTTTTACAAATATTTTGGTTAACGCTTGTCAAGCAATTGAGGGGAAAGGAACTATAACAATTTCAACAAATTATCAGGGCGAAACTTTGACTGTGAGCATAAAAGACTCCGGAAAAGGAATTTCAAAAGAAGAAATTTCAAAAATTTTCACGGCAGGATATACTACAAAAGGTGTAGGAATAGGCACAGGACTAGGTTTGGCGATATGTTCGAAAATTATAGAAAAGCATAAAGGCGAAATTATTGTAAACAGTGAAGTTGGCAAAGGTAGCGAGTTTATTATTACTATCCATTGTGAGTAGCATATGTAAAGTTATGTTACTTAAAACAAGCGTTTATTATTGAATTCAACCTTATATTATAAAAACAATCACTAGAATTTTACAAATAATACATATTACCCATGTAATAATTCAAAACATGTGTTATATTAAAAACATAAAGTGTTCGTGATACCCTTTATGGATGGATGCCGAACCCCTTAAATCAAAGGCAGAAGAAGACGATACACAAAGTTAAAAGCAAAAAGGTTAGTAAATTTGTTACAAATAATTAACAAATAAAAGGTAAAAAAGGCAATAATTTTCACGCAAAATTTTTATTATAAGAGTGTGGTGTGAAAATTAGTAACGTGTCGGAGGAATGTAAATGACAATTAGTGTGAACAGTAAGAAAAAACAAGTTAAGAAATCTTTTGATGAATTGTTAACAGATTTGAAAACAAGCAATTCTGAAAAAGTTAGGTATAACGCAGCAAGAATCCTTGGCGAAATGGGTGATTCAAATGCTGTAGAACCATTAATTGATGTTTTAAAACATGATAAAAACGGTTCTGTTCGTTTATACGCAGCTCGTGCTTTGGGCGAACTTGGTGATTCTAAAGCTACAGTTCATTTGATTGAATCTCTTAGAGAAGATAGAAACGTTGATGTACGTGTTCGTGCAGCTCGTGCTTTAGGTCGTTTAGGCGGTGCAATTGTTGTTGAACCTTTGGTTGAAGCTTTAAACGATGAAAACCCACAAGTTTGTATTACCGCAACTGACGCTTTGATTGAAATCGGTGATGTTGCAACTGATGCTTTGATTGAATCACTTGACCACGAAAAAGTTAACGTAAGATGTGATGCAACAAGAGCATTAGGTGAAATCGGAAACAAAAAAGCTGTAGATAAAGTTATTCGTATGTTATATGACGAATGGGTTAACGTTAGAATTTATGCAGTTACATCTTTAGGCAAATTGAACGATACAAAAGCTGTTCCTGCCTTGATTGATGTTATGAAAAACAGAAATGAAAATGAATTAGTAAGAGCCGGTGCGGCTGCAGCACTTGGTGTTCTTCGTGACCAAAGAGCTCTTCTTCCATTAAGAGAATTGATTATGGAAGCTGAAGAATTGGGTGAACTTGAAGATACAGCCCTTAAATCATTCAAGAAAATTATGGCTGCTAACTGGCAATCAATTCCAGGGGCAACTGCTCAAAAGAAACCAGCTACAACTTTTTAGTTAGCTAAATAAGATTTTCCATACTATTAAAACGACCGCCGAAAAGCGGTCGTTTTTCGTTGTATTCACTGGTTTTCACTTTGCACAGCAAACCCTTGTTACAAAACTTCACATTTACACAATTAAAAAGGCAATTTTTCAGGACTTATATACTTTATATATATGTAAGAGTTAAAAACAAAAGAGAGAGATAAAAATGTTAGCAAATCCTAAAAATGATAATCAATTCGGTTCATTAACAAGAAGAAAACCAACAAGCAAAAGAAGAACAAAAGAATTTAATATTGAAGACTATTGTTACTTAGACAAAAGAGATAAAAGAATGCGTTTCAACACATCTAAAGACCCAATCTACTATGTATTTGATTGTGTTGATAACAGACCGCTTTCTACATTAGCAAAAGAATTTGCAAAAGACACATTATTTGAAATAACACACTTTGTATCAAAAGTCGTTGGATAATAAGGAAAAAAGAAAAAGATAAGGAAAAATCGTTAAGGAAATAGGATAAGGAAATTTACAAATTCTCGCAATTAGCGAGAATTTTTTATTTGAAGGTTAATATTTGTTAATCTGTATGACCCCGAATTTTGTTTTTATTGTAACATGGACTAAGATATATTTAGAAAGTAGGTATAAATGAATACAGTTGTATTAGTAGGACGTGTCGGACGCGATGCGGAAATCAAATATTTTGAATCAGGCAAAGTAAAAGCGAACTTTTCTATTGCGGTAAACAGATGGGACACAAAAACCAAATCAGAAGTTACTGATTGGTTTAATATTGACGTGTGGGATAAGCAAGCTGAATTTGCCGGCGAATATATCAAAAAAGGAATTCAAGTAGCTATTGATGGAAGAATTCAACAAGACAAATGGACAGACAAAGCTTCCGGCGGCGACAGAGAAAGATTCTTGGTTATCGCTAACAGTATAATACTGCTTGGTTCAAAAAGAGATGCTGAAGTATTATGATAATTAACTCAAATGTTGCATGTATAGTAGCAGACGACTTAACCGGTGCAAATGATTCTGCCTTGCAATTTCATTTACATGGTGCAGGTACTCAAATTCTATTAAGTGAAGATGTGGATTGTTACAATGTAAAAGGAACTCAAATTTGGACAATTTCTACTGAATCAAGAAACATTTCGCCAATAGAAGCTTATGAAAAAATAAAGTACACAACGCAGTACATGCTCGATAAATTTAATCCTGACTATTTTTTCAAAAAAATAGATTCTACAGTAAGAGGAAACATTGCAGTAGAAATTCTTGGAATGCTTGAAGTTCTCGGATGGGATACAAGTATTGTCATTCCTGCATTTCCATCAGAAGGACGAGTTACGGTTGGCGGTTACCATCTGTTAAGAGGAGTTCCGATTGAATCTACAGAAATGGCACGCGACCCATATTCACCAATATTTGAATCTCATTTACCAACATTACTAAAATCACAAATTGGCAAAGAATGGGAACACTTGGTAGGTTCTATTGAGTTGCAAGTCGTGATGAAAGGTGCAGGACCAATAATCCAAAACTTGAACAGATTAATTGAAGAAGGTAAAAAATTAATCGTAGTCGATGCAGTTTCCACAACTGATATTGAACAAGTTTTGCTGGCTATGAATAAATCCGAATATAGAATTTTGCCGTCAGGAACAGCTGCAACTGCCAGAATTTTAAGTGATTTGTGGTTTTCTGACCTTAAACCGCATAACATATCACAAACAATTCCAACATTACCGAAGTTGATTATTTCAGGCAGTGCAACAGAAATAACGGCAAACCAAATTAAGACATTGGAACAATCAGACGACTTTGACGACAATACTCTTATTGTAAATCTTGATTTAAAAACTATTCTCAACGGAGTACATAATGAGTTAGTCGAGAGAATTGTTAACAGCCTCGGGCAAAATAATATCGTTGTTGTTCACACATCAAACGTTGTAAACGAATTTGACGGATTTTCTGATGATAGCTTAAATGCAGAGTTAACACGTGACAAATTAGCCTCAATGATAACTGATTTTCTTGCAGAATTGACTCAAAAAGTCGTTGCGCAAAAAGAGTTAATCTTAATTTCACTAGGTGGTGAAACATCTTTCAAGTGCTGTAAAGCGATTGGAGCAACTCAATTACAACTGATTGACGAAGTTGCACCTGCAATTGCATTGAGCCTTGACCATAACGCGCAATGGATTGTGACAAAATCAGGCAATCTCGGTGGAGCAAGCACATTAGTAGATATACTTAAATATTTTAAAAACCATGAATAAATATTCTGATAAAATTGCAATAACGACCGGTGACCCAAACGGAATAGGCACAGAAATAACAATAAAAGCCCTTAACAAGCTTAAACTTGCAAAAGACAAAATTGTGCTTGTTTCAAATTCTAAAATATTAGATTTTTATGGGAAGCTTGATATTGATTATGAAGTTGTAGAAATACCGTACGAGTCTGAAATTTGTTGTGGAGAAATTTCTGCATTGGCTGGAGATTTTGCATTTCGCTCATTGGAGAAAGTTTGTCAAATTCGTCCAAAAGCTATTGTAACAGCACCTACTGCCAAGGAAGCTATGCACCTTGCAGGGCATATATACAACGGTCAAACCGAAGTGCTGGAACATTTTTTAGCGCATGACAAGCAACATGCTGAAATGTTATTTGTCGCAAACGGTTTTAGAGTTTTGTTACTCACAAGACACTGCGCTTTGAAAGATATTAAACTAACTAAAGAGGTAATCGTTAAAAAAGTTCAGGATTTAAATATATTTTTGGAAACGCATTTTCAAATTATAAATCCAAAATTTGCTCTATGCGGACTAAATCCCCATGCCGGCGAACACGGAATCTTGGGGCAAGAAGAAATCGAGATAATGCAACCTGCCGTCAATGAACTTTTAGCAAACGGTATTAATATAACGCCACCACTACCATCCGACACGCTTTTTGTACATGCCGGACAAGCTTACAATTCAAACACACAAATTCCGTATGATTGTTATATTGCAGCTTACCACGATCAAGGTCTTATCCCGATTAAAACTGTTGCAGGAGATAAGACTGTTAATATGACAATAGGACTTGATATTATAAGAACATCCCCAGGACACGGCACCGCGTTTGATATCGCAGGAAAAAATATTGCAGATGAAAACGGTATGATTTCAGCAATTAAAGAAGTTATTTCTTGAAGAATCTTTTACAAGCAAAAAATAGAACTGTTGCTAATGTTCCGAGTCCAACAATTTTAACAGGTGTTGGAGTTTTGTGCTTATCCGAGAAGCTTACTTTTTCTTGTTTTGAATAAATATCTCTATTCATTTCACAGAAAAGTTTGTCAGCTTCTCTTGCAGAAAACAAATCCGGTTTTGCAATTTGGTCAGGAGCCTGTAAAACACCAACATTTGCAGCTGTATAAGTTATTCTATTATTAGTTGACACACTATCCATATATATATTAAAACATGAAGTCTAAAAAAATTGCGTACTAAAAAATAACTATGTTATAATTATTACGTTATGAAAAAATATTCAGTTGGAATTGACTTAGGCGGAACCAAAATCCTTATTGCGCTTATAGAAAAAGAGAGCGGGAAAGTTGTACATTTTGTAAAAAAGAAAACAAAAAAAGAAAAAGGTGCCGAAAATATTGTTAGAAAAATGATTTCCGGAATAAATGAACTATTTGAAGACTCAGGTATAGACCTTGAGGAAATTTCTTCAATAGGGATTGCCGCAGCGGGACAAATTGACAGAGAACACGGCATTATTCTCGGAGCTCCCAATTTAGATTGTTATGATTTAAACCTGAAAGAAATTTTGGAAGGAGAATACAACCTTCCTGTTTGTTTAGCAAACGATGTAGAAGCAGCCACATTGGGTGAAATGAAGTTTGGAGCCGGCAGGGGTGTTGATGATTTGGTTTGTGTTTTTGTCGGAACCGGTGTCGGTTCATGTATTGTGAAAAACGGTAAAATAATCCAAGGCGCCACAGGAACCGCCGGAGAAATCGGACATATAATAGTTGACCTTAACGGTCGTCAATGTAATTGTGGAGCTCACGGATGTTTGGAAGCTTACGCATCTCGCTCAGCAATAGAAAAAAGAATTGAAGGAGCCTTAAAAAAAGGACGTCATTCCGTTATTTTAGATTACTTGGAAGAGGGAAAATCCATAACTTCCAGCATGATTAGAAAATCAATTGAAAGAGAAGATGAATTAGTAACGCATTGTGTAGACGAAGCATCTGCTTACCTTTCAGGAGGTCTTGCTAGTATTATCAACTTTATTAATCCTAAACTAATAATCCTTGGCGGAGGTTTGATTGAGGCTGTTGATTATTTTTACAAAAAAACAATAAAAGATGCAAAACTAAAATGCCTCCCTGTGCCTGCAACTAAAATAGAATTTAAGAAAACAGCTCTCGGAGATTTTTCAGGAGTAATAGGAGCCGCATACTTAGAGTAATACGGCTCCAAAAAGATTAATATAAGTCAACTGCAAACTATTTCACTATTTCTTTTGCGCAGTTGTTTGAGAGTCTTTAGTATTTATATCATAAGACTTAATAGAACGTTTACCTGTTAAGCGTTGCATAAAGGTATAGTAGTTTTTCAAAAATCCTGTTGCACTATCTTGTCTTTCTTCAGCAGCTAACAATTCATCTCTTGTATGAGCTCCTACAGGAACCCCTACAGATTTTCTTGTTAACCATTCACCCAATGTTGTATTTGTCAATGTTATCCAGCTCATTCCGAACAATGACTTGTTGTATTGACTTCTGAATGTACTGTTGAACAAGTCAATCAACAATGTTTGATAGAACAATCTTGAACCTTCCTGAACAAATCTTTCTTTGAACTTGGTTTGAGCGCCTTCAACATCGTTACCATTTGATTTCAACATAACCATATTATAGTTATCTGTCATCAAGAACCATAATGTAGCTGCTGTTGCAGCGGTTTTGGCTAGGTTTGATAATTCTGCGTTTGAAACATTTGACATAGTATCTGCATTAAATGCTTTCAACAAGTTATCACAAACATAATCATGGAATTTCTTCGGATCAAAGTTTTCTTTTAGGGCTTGTTTACCTATATTATCAATACTCTTAGCTAATGCTTCTACATCACCCACACGAGTAATGAATGTTCTTTCAATATCGGTTAATTCAGACGGTTGCTTTTTCTTCAATGCTGAAACAAAGCTTTCAATATTGCTTGCAAAATCATCTGTTAATTTCAAATCTTTTTGCATATTTTCAGCAATTGTTCTTATTGTATTCTTATCGTTAATCGCAACTTTAGCCAATTTTGGAGTATGCGAGAATGCTTTAATACCTTTATCCACAAGTCTGTATGGTAAAGTTACTGTACTCCAAGCAAACTTGAACGGCGCAATTACAAAGTTTACAAGCGGCTTAATTTTCTTATCTCTTGCACCTAAACTTATTGTGCCATCAGCGTTTCTTACGTATCCTGCAACTCTGATATAATCATCCGCTAAATCAGTCGCCTGTTCTATTTTTAAAGTGTTTTGAATTTCTGTAGATTTTCTAAACTTATTAAATAAGTTTTGTATAAAACCAACTTTAGGCTTATCAGCAACATCAGCGACAGGAGCTGCAAAACCGTTTTTCTGTAAAACTTCAACAATTTTATCAAACTTTTCACCATCAATACGATAATCAGGTGTCACAGTCAATTTTGTATACAAATCTTTAAATGGTTTGAAAGCTGATTTTATTGCATTATCAACAACATTTATCTTTCTCAAACCCTTTATTGCAAAACCTGCTGCAATAACTCCGGCAGAAGCCTTACCTACCGTATCTATTGATAACAAAGGCTTTTGTTGTTTTTTGTTATCTGTATTAGGTTTAGCATCTTTTGCCTTAAAGGACGTTACCGGTTTAATATTCTTTTCAGGAGCATTATTCCTTTCATTTTCAGCTCTAGCCTCGTCAGGAGTTAAGCGCTTAATATGTTTACCGTTAGACAAACGAGAGAACGACTCGGTAAATAACGCAGTCAAACCTGTAGTCAGCATAATACCAAGGTTTGAATTATTCATTAATTTTTGGAGCGCACCGAATGTAATCAATGTAATATAAGCATTGATACCGATACGACTAACTTCCTGCTTAAATCTGACTTTCTTTTCATGTTCAGCTTTATTCTTGTCGTCATCCATCATTCTTGACAAATTGTAAGCATCATTTGCCAAAAATATAGCAGGCGGTAGACCTGAAACAATTCTATTCAATGAACGTTCGTGTTTTGTATCATAATTACCTGTTTTGGGGTCAAACATTTTCATTTTTTGTTGGAACATTGCAGATTTAATTTCCTCTGGAGTTTTTCCTTCTGCAATTAATTTTGCTCTCATTTCAGCCAAACCGCGCAAGGCACTGATTTGGGACTCAATTTTTGATTCAGCACGAAGTTTTTTCAATGTTTGTGAGTTATGAACATTCTTTGACCAATTTTCAAACGGTTTAATCTTACCGATTAAGTCAACTGTTCCGTTTAAAATGTCCGTCGGAAGGTTCCTTAAAATAAGACCATCACCTATCAAATGAGGGATGGACTTTTTGTGGAAAACAATTTCTTGCGTATCTGGATTTACGCTAAACATTTTTTTTGCAATCGGAACTTCAGAATTTGCAACGTGATTGTACAAATCCTCGCCCATATGTCCAAGATTCGCCTTCAAAAAGTCCAACAATTCAGACTTAATATATTTGTTTCCTTTGTTAGCTTCTGTATATAAAAAAGAGCCTTTAAATGATAAATCGTTTCGATTATTATTTAAAGGTCTCTTATTATTTAAACTATGAAATTGAGATACGGATTCCGAATGAAGAGAGTTCACCTTCGGGGATAGTAACCCGTAATCCTTTCGCTTTTGCGTTATGAGATGTTCGGTTTTTCCTATTAGCATTTTAAAATATTTCCTTCCGAAGATAATTTTTAACCGAATAGAATTTTTCCGCAACCATGCTACTAAAAAATTTACAGTAGTTTACAAAGTGTTATATCTGTAACAAATAAATCTTTGCAAGCTCAATATCACTTTGAGTAGTTATTTTTATGTTTTTATAACTTCCATCAATGACATACACAGCTTCGCCCAAGTCTTCCACCATGCCGGAATCATCTGTATAATTTTTGCCTTCAAATTTTTGATGTGCTCTTAGTATAAGATTGTAATCAAATGCTTGAGGAGTTTGAGTATTATACAATTTTGACCTATCAATAGTTCTTACAATTTTTCCATGTTCAACTTCTTTTATCGTATCTATCGTTTTAGTCATAACAGACAAAGCCTTAACCTCTTTAACCATTTCCGCACAAATATTTATAAGCTCTGTTGTAATAATAGGTCTTGCGCCATCATGAATTAATACATAATCACATTTTTCATACTTTAAACCATTATAAACAGATTCTTGTCTTGTCTTTCCACCTTCAATTACTACTACTTTCCCGTAATCTTTGAACATGGTTTTAAGTTCATCCATTATTGATACATTGGCACAAATTATAATTTTATCAACCTTAGAATATCGAAAAGCGTCTATCGTATACTTTATAACCTCTATTCCATTAATTTTTTCTAATAGTTTATTTGTATTGCCAAACCTTGAAGATGTTCCTCCGGCTGTTATTATCGCATTAATAGTCATTATTACTCCTTAAAATGTTTAAACAAATGTTTTTCTATATCTTCTTTTGTATAAAAAATCGTTTTATCAGAATACTTTAGTCGAACCCCGTTTCCAGACTTAACTTCCCCAACAACAGTTCCGCCAAAATCATCGGAAGATGTCGCAACTATTCCGTAATCCTCTCCGCCCCACAAAATATAATCTTGCCAGTTCAGAAAATTCTCCAATTCTTTATCATGCGGAATTTTGCTAAAATCTACATCAAGCATTACCCCACTTTGAAAAGCAATGTTCCCAAATGCATCCATCAATCCGTCTGATGTATCCATCATCGCATAATCTTCAGTTATATTTTCTGCTATATTTTTGGAAAATTCATACTTCGCATCAGGTAAAAGATGTGCCTTTATGAAAATATTTTCTTCTCGGCTACCCTCTATCAGCATTTTTAAGCCGAGAGCAGACGAACCGTGATTTCCAACAACAACAACCTTTTGCCCGACTTTTGCACTACTACGGGAAGATATTTTACGACCGAAGGTTTTTCCTATAGCCGTTACAGAAATATATATTTTATCCGCTCCGGTAATATCACCACCAACAATTTTAGCCTCACCTGCGGCTGCATTAGCCCCCTCATAAAACTCTTTAACAAATGCCCCTTCAATATCATTCGGAAGAGAAAGTGCTATAGTCAAATAAGCAGGAACTGCTCCACTTGCACACACATCAGAAATATTAACCGCAACCGATTTCCACCCCAATTGATAAGGAGTCGCAAATTCCCTTGAAAAATGAACATCCTCAACTAAACTGTCTTGGGTTACAACAATACCTAAATCACGTAAACAAGCACAATCGTCACCTATATATTTTGAACCGATTGTATTTTTTATTATTTCTATAAAATCTTTCTCTTTCATTTTTATCTTAGTTCATTTTCTATAAGTGCCGTGAATTCATCAACTAGTGCAGCATTCCATTTTTTGCCGGTATCTTTTTTTATTTCCTTCAATGCAGCTTCTGGAGTAAGTTTGTTTCTATATGGACGGGATTCAGTTAACGCAAAATACGCATCCACAATCAAAACTATTTGAGAGGTCAATGGAATATCCATCTTAGATAATTTTGAAGGATAACCACTTCCATCCCAATTTTCGTGATGATATTCAATAATAGGAATAACATCTTGAATATACGATATCGGTTTAAGAATTTTTTCTACCGCAATCACCGGATGAGATTTTATTTGAATACGTTCCTCATCGGTTAATGGAGTTGTTTTTTTGAAAATTTCAGGAGGCAACAACAAATTACCAATATCATATAACAACATTGCAATTTTTAAATTATCAATTTCTTCTTTAGGCAAATCAAACCTCTTTGCTAAAGTAACAGCAACCAAAACTTTTGACTTAACAACTCCTTGGATATGCAAAGGATTATACGTTTGAGTCAATAAATCCGCAACCGAATAAAGCCCCTCAATCTGAGAATTACTATTCAAAAGCCTGTTAGATAAATCTGTTTTAAACTCATCTGAAAGCGGGATTTTACGTTTATTAAGAATATCCAAAAATGCACTAACAGCAAGTTCCTGCCAAGATGTTTCATCTATCGCTTTGGCTAATGTTACCTGATTTCTACCGTTTTGTTTAGACAAATACATTGCTTGATCAGTAAGTTCAAGAATATCTTCAATATTATCAGAATGTTCCAGAAAAGTTGCGACCCCGATACTTGCAGTAATTTGCCCTATCGTATCCAACTCTTTTGCTTCTATTGCCTTACGAATTCTTTCTGCTGCAATCATTGCACCATCAGACGTTACCCCTGGTAAAATGATATTAAATTCTTCTCCGCCCATCCTGGCTGCGGTATCTATAGAACGTGCATTACTCTTTAAAACATCAGCAATAGCCTTAATTGCCATATCCCCATAAGCATGCCCGTATCTGTCATTAATTTTTTTCAAATAATCTAAATCCAAACCGATTATACTGAACGGTTGATTAATACGCTTTGCTCTCGTAACCTCTTTTTTCAAATATTCTTCAAAATATCTTCTATTATACAATCCGGTCAACCCATCAGTTACGGCTTGTTCTTTAACCTTCTCAAACAAATCCGCAATTGTTATCGCAAGTTCGATTTGTTGAGCAAAAATCGCAAGAAAATCTGTTTCTGACTCCGCAAGTTCTTCTCTTGAAGAAAATACACAAAAAACACCAAATGGTTGTTCACGTGAATAAAGCGGAATAATAATAATTGAGCGAATAGATTTATCCTCAAGAATTTCTTCTATCACGCTTTGTTTTACTTCAGGCATTATAGTTTGCAGAGAGTTTCCTATATTTTTTGATTGAATAATTTTTTTATTCTCTAACGCTTGAGCAAACATTCCATCTTTAACATAAGCCAAACGTCTTGCCTGTATTGGAGTTTGTAATATATTATCGGCACGTTTTATTGTTTCATTATCCGATTCAGCAACAACAGATAAGTAAACTCCATTTTCGTCCTGTTGTTTCCGCATAATAGAACTATGAATATAGCCCAATTCTCCTTGAATACTGTTTACTATAGTTTTAAGAACACTTACGAGTGGTCTTGAAGAATTCATCATATCCCAAATATGCTGCAAGGTAAGCATTCTACGGTTTGCAATATTCAATTCTCTCGTGCGCTCTTCAATCTCTTTTTCTAATTGAAGATTTCTCTCATATACCTCAAGAAAATCTTGTTTGCCGTGGTATATATTACTTTCAACCTCGGAAACTTTTTTTCTAACTTCGTTAAACTTATCGAAAAAACCCATATTGACCTATATGATATGTGTACGTACCTATATTATACACTATTTTTTTAAATTTCGATAGTATGTTAAAAAAATAATAAGCAAAATTAAAGAAATTAAGCGTTAGTCAATTTTTCTTTCTTTTCTTGTTTTAAGCCTAAATCCCAAATCTGATTAGATACATCATCTAATTTCTTAAAAGCGGGCTCATCTGCAACAACGCCGGTAATCTTATTCGCCAAATATTTAATACCAGCAAATAAGACTACTGCAGCACCTATTCCGGCACCACCAATTGCACCTAAGCCGCCTAAAATTGATCTTTTTACAACTGAACCCTTAACCGCAATAGCTGTAATTATCGGAACGAGTCCACCAATAGTAGCTCCGCCGATAGTTCCATAAACCATCTGATTTTTATAATTTTTGCTTAAAGAACGCCCTTTTTCTTTCAATCTCTTGAGTGTTTCGGGGTTAGCCGCCTCTTTCATTATATCGTCTGTTTGAGCATAAAGCTTTTCAAACTTATCCGCATTTTCTTGCGGAATACTATAAGTATATTTTTCATGTAAATGGTTTACAACTTCATAGTTTTGACGTCCGTTTACAGGGGCGCCGGCTTTATGTAGTGTACCAACTTGTATTAAATTTTCACCAAACATAGTGCTACCTTTTTACCTTCTTAATTTCATAAAAACATAAAAAGGCCATTTATTGCTATTTTCTGAAAAAGTTTTAACAAAAGATTACATCAAACTACTCAGTTAAAACTCTGTTCAAGCAAGCATTTGAAGAATATTGCCATTCCCTGTATGTTATACGATTTACCTTGAAACCGCAACGCTCTAATATAGATTGTTTTTTCATATTGGAAATTCTTTGCGGTTCGTTATCCTCAACGCCGTCAACTTCAACAATAAACTTATCATCTACCAGCAAATCAGCACTTAAACCTGCAATATCGACTCCTGCACTGACAGTATGTCCCAAAGCTCTTATTTGCTCTGCAATTTCTCTTTCAAGCTTGTTCTTATAAATATTTTCGTCAATTTCGCAATTGGCAATCGCTTGCTTTTTATTGTTATACTCTTCAATATAAGACATATAATCTCTAAACAAACCATCCTGAATATCTTTAGGGTCACGAGATACGAAGTTTATCACCTTAAATTTTGCACGAGTAATAGCAACATTAAACAAATTCGGTTTTTGTAAGAATGTCAAACTCTGCGGAAAACTATTCTGCGCAAAAGCCCAAGACATCAAAATAATATCTCTTTCATCACCCTGAAACGTATGTGCCGTACCAATTTCAATCTGATGTTTTTTCATCATATGATCAGACAAAACCTTTGAAACAGATATTTTTAACTGCTCAACCTGTGCTCTGAACGGTGAAATTATACCAATAGAAACAGGTTTGTCAGGATTTTTGCGCTCATCTTCCACAACAATATCATAAAGACGTTTAACAAGCGCCTCAATTTCCGGAAGGTTTCTTGTTGCATCCATATCGACTTTTCCATCAGGAACAACGACCGTTTCCAGAACTTTTCCTTCGCCAACATCCTTTTTCATAACTCTAATTCTGCCACCATAAAATTCTCTATTAGAAAATTCAATGATTGGAGGTAAACTTCTAAAATGTTCATCTAACATAACAGAATTCATCGAATAATAATCCGCCAAATCAAACATTGAATTTGTCCTGAAACGCCACATCAACTGATACTTATCAGGAATTCCGTATTGAGAAAGAAAAGATTGTTCCTTAGCCTTTTCCAAAAACGACAAATGCGGAAGTTGTTTGTCATCCCCAACGATAACCGCTTTTTTCGCCCTGAATAATATCGGAAAGCAACTCGCAATATCACACTGAGAAGCTTCATCAATAATTGCAACATCAAACATTCCCGGTTTTAAAGGCAAAGAACCTGATACTGCGTATGTAGTAACACACCAACATGGAAATGCCTCTAAAAGCGGTTTGAAATCTTCTGTTTCCAAAATTCTGTTCTGCAAGTTTTGACGACGTTCAACAAGCGACTTTGCATGAATTTTTAATCTGTTGCATTTTATCTGATCTCGCAAAAGGCTCTTCAAACCTTCACGTCTACGCCCTTTTAAAATATTTATTGCAAGAGGTCTTTGCTTCTTTTTCATTTGACGAATTTGTTCTGATAAAACATGCAAATTACCCGTCTTTTGAATATCAGCTTCAATTTTTCTTAAATTCCAAATCATAGCCGCAACTTGGAGCTCTGATTTTAATCTTCCCAAATTTTCGTAAGTAACTTCAAAATCTTTAAGCTTCAAAATCTTTTTCAAGGTATTTATGCTGCCAAAATTTGCAATATTTGCAAAAAAACCAGTTTTTTCGATATTTTTTTCTAAAGTTGCAATAACTTGCAAAATAGCCTCTATTTCGGCCTTTTTAAGATTAATTTTTATAAACTGCATTTTGCCTATAGATTTTTCTTGTTCTTCCACATCTACAGACATATTATGCCAATCGTTCTCAAGCTTTATAATTTGCTCACTTTTATTTTCGCAACCACGAATAAGGTTAAGATGATTTTTCATATCATCAACTCCGGCAAATAAACTGTCCTCGTAGTCACTGTCTATATCAACTTTTCCTGACAATAAATTTTGCAACTCAATACTCAATTGCTTTTGATAGTTCAAACGCCCTGCTCGCAACGCCAAAAACGGAGCCCCAAGTTCATTCAACCTATCAGCAACAACGTCAACTGCCTTATCCATTCTGGAAGCAACCAGCACAGTCTTACCATTCGCAATCAAATGGGCAACTAAATTTACAATTGTTTGAGATTTACCTGTCCCCGGAGGCCCTTGAACCGCGATAAATTTATTATTCTCAATATTTTTTATAACTCTTTCCTGCGAATCACTCAACGCTAAAGGAGTAATCGGGTAAAAATCCGTAATACTTTTCATATCCTTGATTGGTGCAGATTTTTCCTTAGACATTGAAAACTCTTCGTTAATAACATTCAAAGCAGTTTCTCGATAAGTTCCACTCGGCTTTTCAGCAATTTGGGTCAACTCATGCAAAACACCTGCAGTAACAGTCGGACGCTTTGTCAAAATTATCGCAGCTTGACTTGTCAAATTAATTTTCTCAAGCTTTTTCATCTGCTTTTGTTTATTTTCTTCTTCGTTAACAACTTCTTCTACATTATCGCCGGTTATTTTTCCGCTATAAAAATCGTTATCGGACTCTTTTGAAATATTATCCTCATCAACATTATTTTTATCATCAAGATTAATATCAATTTCAGGGATAAGAGATTTTAAAGTTGTCAAAAATATTGCAAGTCCATCTTCCGTAATCGGAACTTTCGGGACAACTTCCAACAAACCTTCTAATAGCTGTTCAACTTCATCGTCATCATCATTTTTTTTCATTAATGCGGTTAGAGCACCGGTATTCAACGACAAAACTTCCTCTTGCGGAATACAGTTTATATTAACCCCGTTTCGCTCTAAATGACATGGCATATACAAAAGCGGAGTCAAAAACTCATTGGCTTTTCTTGACTTTGAACTTTTACCAACCAAAAACAAATACCCATAAATAAGATACTTATCCTTTACACCGGCAGAAGAAAGATTCATCAACTCCGTTAACTTGCTATCACTTCCATCAAGGCGCAAAAATTCATCTCCACCGGTGAGGAGTTCTTCTTTCCCTTTTAGAAAAATCCACTTATTATCTTTATCCCCTTTGAGGTTTCTAAAAGTTGAACTCTGAACTTCTTCTCTCACACAATCGTGAAGATACAAGCTCAATTTTTTTATAAAACTGTTATTAAACGCTGAATTAATTGCTCTTGACGCTTCTTGTAACATGCATCAAACCCTTTCTTGTTGTATATAAAACAATTTTACGATAAAATAACGATTATGAAAATCATCAAAATAAAGGATACTACAAATAAATTATTCTATATTGGCGGAGTTGTTCGGGATGAAATTTTAGGCAAAAAAAGTTTTGATATTGACTTGACGTATGTTGGAAATGCAATTGAGTATGCCAAAAAACTTGATAATGCCCAAATTCTCAAAGTCAATGAGCCATTTGGAACAGTGCGTATAAAAATTGATGATGAAGAAATAGATATAGCTTCTACCAGAAAAGAAATTTACGAGCGCGTAGGACACCTGCCAACTATCACAACTATTGGTTGTCATCTAAAAGATGATGTTCTTAGACGGGATTTTACAATAAACGCTCTTGCTAAAAATTTTAACACTGGCGAAATCATTGACTACACAGGTGGTCTAAATGATATAAAAAACAAAACCCTTAGAGTTTTACACGACAAAAGTTTCATTGAAGACCCGACAAGAATAATCAGGGCACTAAAATTTGCTATTCGATTTGATTTTCATCTGGACGAACACTCTCAAAAGCTACGAGATGAATATCTCCAAAATATTAACTATGACATGAGTTTTAAAAGAGTAAAAAAAGAACTTATAGAAACATTTAACTTGAATTCTCAAAAAGCTTACAACGAATTCATTGATGCAAATATATACAAACTAATAACTACAAAAAATATCAAAAAATCAAACATAAATATTGAGTATTTTATAAACAAATATAAATTTCTGATTAACCCTGCAAACATCTGGTTAATCTACGTTGGAACCCTTGAAGATTTAAGCAAATTACCACTTACTAAAGAAGAAAATAATATTTTAGAAAGTTTTAAAAAAATCAAATACAAAACCCCAGCAACCGACTACGAAACATATAATATGTTTAGGAATGTACCAAAAGAAACTGTTCTTTTATATGGAATAATGACAAACGAGCTGGTTGCAATAAATTACCTTGAAAATTTGCGAGATATTAAACTTGAAATTACAGGAAAAGACCTCCAGAACCTTGGAATAAAGCCATCTCCTGAGTACAAAAAATGCTTTGAAAAAATTCTTGAACAAAAATGTTATAATTTCAACCTAAAG
>SAMEA3663006__coassemble_472_pt1 | contig 16643 bp, 14 predicted proteins | sample SAMEA3663006__metabat2_low_PE_025 | metagenome-assembled genome bin SAMEA3663006 (sample SAMEA3663006) | pig gut metagenome | biome: pig gut; feature: pig-associated habitat; material: faeces | place: France | collected 2012
TATTTATATTGTATCATAAAACTATCAAAAAGTAAATACTTTTTATAATTTTGTGCTTCATTTTCAGTATCAAAAGCACCAACCACAATATATGTTTGAGTACAACAAGAATTTGGTTCAATATATATTGGTTTTATAATATCGGGGGTGCTACCACTACTTCCACTCCCCCATGCCTTTGGTACAATAATTTTATATTTGCTTATAATATTTTGATTATTTGTAATAATATTTAGGGGTACATAACCTTTTCCACCTCTATAATATAACATAATATTATTTACGTTATCTTTTTCAGTCTTATAACCTTCAAAATTTGAATTGAGTCCAAATGGTGTTTGTCCACTCATCATTGTATCTATTGTATTCTCTTTTATTTTTTTTACTTTTCTTAAGATTGAAATAGATTCATTATATCTTATAAAAGTGTTGCAACCTTGTTCTAAAAGTGTTCTTTGTGCTTGCGACGTTATTACATTATTTTTATGTGTACAAATTAAGCAATCTCCTTTATTATCTCTATCCCATAAGAAATAACAAATGCCACCTTTTATTTCTACTCCAGGAAAGCATTCTCCTGCATCCAAAAAATCATGAATAACTCTTATTCGTGTATCTTTTAGCATTTCATCTCTAAAACTATCTAATCCCCTACCTCCTGCGTACCAACGAGCTGGTATAATCATAGTAATATATCTAGGATTAAGTTTTTTAGCCTGTTGCACAAAATAATGATATAAAGGTGAAGCACCTGCACCAAAACACCCATTACTCAACTGATACGGTGGATTGCCGATTATTACGTCAAATTTCATTTCCTTTAACCTCTTAAACAAATCGGAGTTTCTTTGTTCATCTGTATGGATAAAGGAATATGCGTGAGTTTCAAGCTCCTCTCCTCTATCATACTCGGATTTAGAAGCTCCGCACATCATACATTTATCTTTGAACCAAACGTGATAGGTTCTTTTATATTCAATATTTCCATCTTTATCAGCAAAATTACAAACAGAATATTCTCCGCTCGCGTCCTTTGAGCAATATACAGACCTACGTGATAATAATGAAGTTAACTCAGTTATTGCTAACCCATAAAGCTGGTTTTTGAATATATGGTCAATTCTTTTCTCTAAATCAGGAATTTTATCTGCTAAACCGTCAATTAATCTTTTTGCAATTTCGCGCAAAAATACTCCTGATTTACAACAAGGGTCAAGAAATTTAGTGTCAGGACTTGTGAACAATTCCTGTGGTAATGTATCCAAAATCTCATTAACCAACTTTGGCGGAGTAAAAACCTCATCAGATGATAAATGTGAAATACAATCCAAAATATCAGGTTTATGTAGTTCTTCTAAAAAACTCATTCTAACCCTCCTAAGTTTCTATAATATGTAAGTGGATATTCCTTAATAGGCTGAGGTATAAACACATCCTCTCCTTTGTCATTAGTAAGAGAAGCAAATAAAGGGGTATTCATAATTTCAGCCTGCTGATTAAGTTGAGAAAATGAAAATTCTTCTCTTTTAAACTGATACCCAACTAAAGTCCATTGAGTGAAAATAATTTTGTCTATTCCGTTTAGAGAATCGCCTTGCAAAATATTCTTTTGCAAAATGAAACGCATTATGTTTTTAAATTCTTCATCCGGTTGCTTTTTTAAACTTTCTTTGTAGCAAGCAGATGCAATTTCCAGCATTCTATCAATAGCAATTTGAACATTGTCTTCAAGTAAGTCTATACCGTAAATGCTTGCTAATGCAGAAAGAAGATTTACTTCAAAATCAACTTTTTTGCTTTTGTAGCGAGATATTACTGTTTTAAGTTTTCGCTCAAGTATTGCAACAAGGAAGTTTCCGTCACCACAAGCCGGTTCAAGAAAACGACTGTCAATGCGTTCAGATTCATTCTTAACGAGGTCAAGCATAGCTTCAACTTCACGTCTGGCAGTCAGAACTTCGCCATGATTTCTCACTCTATCAGAACTTTTTACCTGTATTTCTTTATCTAACACCGCTTGTGCCAAAACTTTGCCCCATTTTGTACCAAAATGGGACAAGGGGGTTTAATTACAATGTTGAAAATAATTTTGAGAGAATCATCCTTCCGTGTAATGTTTTTATTGTTCCAAATTGAGACCTTTAAAAACTTGACACTTCCCTATATTTTCGGCTATTATGGGTATGTGATTAGAATTGCCACAATGTGGTACATAACATGGCAACTTCATTTGAAGTAAAAATATATTTATAACTCAAAATTTTTGTAACTCCAATCTATCTCATCTTGTTCCAGCCCGATGTACAAAAGCGTTATCCGTTGGCTCGAATGGTTAAAGATTTTCTGCAATATAATTGCATCTTTAAATTTCTGATAATGGTGATACCCGAAACTGCGTCTCATAGTGTGAGTAGATACTTTAGCTTTAATTCCTACAGCATCACAAGCCTTTATAATAAATCTGTAAACTTCTTTTCTATCAAGTCGCTTTCCCTGTTTTCCTAAGAACAACGGTTCATCTAAATTTCTGCCTTTAGTAAAGATTTTGAGCACTCGTTTCAATTTATCATTAATATAAAAAGATTTCCGCTTCTGTGTTTTCTTTTCAATAATTGATATGTGGGTTTTATCCACAACATCAGAAACATTCAAACCGCATATATCACTGACCCTGAGACCCGAATTGAGTCCAAGTACCCAGATTACATAATCTCTTTCATTATGCTCTTTAAGATATTGTTCTACCGCTTTTATATCTTTTTTGCTCTTAATTGGTTCCGCTATATGTTTTGTCATATCATTCCTCCATTCTTTGTCTCATAATGTTTTGCACAGTTTATTTAAAATGTAGTCAAAATTTTATCTGACAAAAAGCGGACGAAGTTGACGATTTTCTAAACTATACCTTATAATTGATTTGTAGATGTCATTCCTATAATTAACGAACATAAAATACAGAACCCAGCAGCAAATTTAATCGCTACTGGGATTTTATTTTCTGTAGATAAATTTATTATTTCAAAGCATCAAACTTAGCTTTCATAGTAGGGTTATCTTTAGTTAACCTTTTTATAGACAAATCTTCCGCTTTATTATTAGCTAACCTCAAATTATTTTCAGAAGATAATAATGCTTCCTTAGTTTTTTGCAAATGGTCAATAGTTTTATCAATTTCATCAATAGCAATTTTAAACTTACGGCTGGCTAACTCATAATTCTTAGAAAATTTATCTTTAAAATCAAACAATGCAGCTTCAAAATTACTTACATCAATATTTTGAGATTTTATGACAGATAACTCTTTCCTATATTCAACACTATTTAACGCAGCATTCCTCAATATCGTTATTATTGGAATAAAGAACTGCGGACGTACAACATACATTTTTTCATAATGGTGACTCATATCAATAATTCCGTTATTGTACAATTCATTCTCTGGCTCTAACATTGAAACTAATATTGCATACTCGCAGTTCTTTTCACGCCTATCTTTATCTAACTCTTTCAAAAAGTCCACATTTTTCTTTTTGGATGAAGTAGTATCAGCTTCATTTTTCATTTCAAACATAATTGAAATCAGCTCATTACCATCACTATCATAATCACGGTAAATGTAATCACCTTTACTACCAGACTTTACATTATTATCTTTTCCAAATTCCGCAGTTTTAAATCCGGTAGCACGTAACTGCTCAAAAGCAATTTCACAATGCTGTTCAAGACTTTCACCTAACATTTTTGTAGATAATTTAGCTTTGAAATCTTTATAACGTGAAATTTCTTCATCCTTAAACCGTAATTCAGCCTCATATTTTTCTTTCAAAGTTTTTTCATTAAGCTGATATTCTTTTAATGCTAATTCACTTTCTTGAGTTAATTTCATAATGAATTTGTCACGGGCATCAATAGTTTTACTTGCATCAGCTAAGACATTTGCAATTTCTATCTGCTTATCTTTAGCAAAGTTTTCTAACTTGCTTTTTAACAGACCAACTTCTTTATCTTTGTTTGCAATAAAGCTGTTAAGTTTCGCGTAAAATGATGCTTCATTTGTTTCAATTTTTGCTTTTAATTTTACAATTTCTGCATCTTTATCTGCTAATTCTTCATCAAAGCCTTTTTGTAATTCTAATCTTGAGAGTTGTAAAAGATGTTCCATATCTTTATCACATTTAGCTTCAATATTTTTTACTTCTTTCGCAAATTCTTTATCACGAATTTGCTTTACTATTTTGTTGTAATAATTTTCATCAATGGAGAATTCTTCTCCGCAATTAGGACATTTAATTTCGTTCATGATTTTTTCCTTTCAAATTTTAAATTGTTAACTTTTAGGTACCTAAATTAACCAAAATTTGTCAGGAGTAAAAATTGCTAGTTTTAAAAATGACTGCAAAATTGTAGTGGAACAGCTAAAATGGTTGTTATGATTATATTAAAACTTTATTTGGTGTAAACATGTTACATGTTACCTAATTTTACTACTTGCGAAAAAAGTTTTTATATTATATTATAATACTATCTGGAAAAAGAAATGTGAGGTTTACAATGGAGCAGATTATAAAAGTAGCATGGGAATTAAACGAAAATACTGATAACAGATATCAGTTGGTATATGAAATTGCCGAACTTGCAAAAAAATTGGTTGATGAAAATCAGGCTAAAAAAGCGCATGACGAATTCGCATTTGAAGAAAATTTTGAAACAGGATATACAAGAGAAAATCCTGTCGAACATGCTATTATGGTTAAAGCTTCTGAAGCTGACGATAATAGATTAGTCGGTTAATAAGTTTAAGCACAAGGGTTTTGATTTTAGTTTTAACTAAATAAAATCCTTGTGTTTTTTTGTGTGTTTAGGGGGTAAATATGATTGATAGTGTTAAGTTTATTTTGGAGAAAACTGAAAATTTTGAACCTGAAATAGGGGTTATTCTCGGTTCCGGATTAGGTGAATTGGCTGATGAGTATTGTGATAAGGCACTTTCTTATTCGGATATTCCTAATTTTATAAAATCTACTGTAAAAGGTCATAAGGGAAGACTTGTTTTTGCTGTCATTAATGGCAAAAAGGTTGTGATGATGCAAGGTAGAAATCATTTCTATGAAGGACATACCCTTCAAGAAGTTACTTATCCTGTAAAAGTTATGAAAAAACTCGGCGTTAAAACTCTAATTTTAACAAATGCAGCAGGGGCAGTTAATGAAAGCTATACTCCCGGAGATTTGATGTTAATTACCGATCATATAAATATGATGGGGGCAAATCCTCTGACCGGTGCAAATGACGATACACTTGGGGTTAGATTTCCTGATATGACAGAGGTTTATAAATTAAATCTTAGACACATTGCTAAAAAATGCGCTGATAGTCTTGGGATTAGTGTTCAAGAAGGTGTTTATCTTGCAAATTCAGGACCTAGTTATGAAACTCCTGCTGAAATCAGAATGGCAAGAGTCCTTGGTGCCGATGCGGTTGGAATGTCAACTGTTCCGGAGGCTATAGTTGCAAATTACTGTGGAATTAATGTTCTTGGCATAAGTTGTATTTCAAATGCGGCAAGTTCAGATGGGGGGGCAAAATTATCTCATGAAGAGGTTATTGAAACGACAAATAATGCTAAGGCAAAATTTAAAAATCTAATATTGGAAATAATAAAAAATTTGTAGATTGTAAATGTAATACTTAATAAAACGTTATAAAATTTGAGTTTTGGGCAATAATTTATCTTCATATGTTTTCAGTATTCAGAAACGGAGATTAATATGAATGTATCTAGAGTTGCATTTACTGCTACTCAACTAAATCAGCCACCATATACGAATAAGCAACAAGCCTCAAATACAAAGCCTTTAGATGAATCGATTACATTGAAAGAGGCATCTGCGCATTTGAAAGAGGTTTGTAAGAATGCCAAGAACGAAGAACCAATTACTTTGCGTGAGGCATTTGCGCAAGAAGGTATTAATCTTCCTAAACCCACCCCATTACAGTCTGGCTTATTAAATGGTTTTGTTTGGGCATTGACCGGATTCCTTTTGGATAGAGGTTTAGGCAAAATGTTCAAGGCAATGAAAACTCCTTTAAAAACAGCATTATTAATAAATGGTGGAATAGGTTTGATTTCTGGTGGAATGACATACATAAGAGAACGCAAGGCAGCAATCAAAGAAAAACAACCTCCTCAAAATAATTCTCAAAAATAAACTAATACACATACATCACACATATAAAAAAGCTCCCGTGAAAATCACGAGAGCTTTTTCGTTAGTTTAATTAAAAGCTAATCTTTCTTTGTAGGAATTCTCATTCCGTAGAATGATCTCCAAACGAAGAACAATGCAATCAATAAGAAGATAACACCTGCAATAGGAGCTGCTTCTCTGAATGCCTCACTGATTGCGATTTCCATTGCTAGCAAACCGAACAATGTTGTGAATTTGATGATTGGGTTCATTGCAACAGAAGAAGTATCTTTGAATGGGTCACCTACTGTATCACCAACAACAGTTGCATCGTGAAGAGGAGTTCCCTTTTCTTTCATATCAACTTCAACAATCTTCTTCGCATTATCCCAGCATCCGCCTGCGTTTGCCATAAATACAGCTTGGAACAAGCCGAATACCGCAATTGCAATCAAGTAACTTACGAAGAATGCAACAGGTCTGTTTGCAAATTCAGGGTTACTGTGAATTACAGGTGCTGATAAGCAAGCAAGTGCTAATGCAAATGCAAATAGTGAAATAAAGATATTAATCATACCTTTTTGTGCATATTGAGTACAAATCTTAACAACTTCTTTTGAGTTTGAAAGATTTGCAGATTTGCTTGATTCGTCATCAAGTTTGATATTGTCTTTGATGTATTCTGTAGCTCTGTAAGCACCGGTTGTAACAGCTTGCATAGAAGCACCGCTGAACCAGTAAATAACAGCACCACCAGCCAAGAAACCTAATAATGTATATGGATTTAATACATTAAGAACGGCTTCCGGTTGAATACCCAAAGTATTTTGGATAACCAAAATAAGTGAGAAAATCATAGTAGTAGCACCAACAACTGCTGTACCGATTAATACCGGTTTAGAAGTTGCTTTGAATGTGTTACCAGCACCATCATTTTCTTCTAAGTATTGTTTTGCGTTTTCGAAATCAGGTTTGAAACCATAATCTTTTTCGATTTCTTCGGCAACGTTAGGAATATCTTCAATTAAAGATAATTCGTAAACTGATTGAGCGTTATCAGTTACAGGTCCGTAACTGTCAACTGCAATTGTTACAGGTCCCATTCCCAAGAAGCCGAATGCAACTAAGCCGAATGCAAATACTGATGAATAAATCATTACATCAGCAGGAATATGAATACTTGCAAAGTAAGCAAGTCCCATCAATAATACAATAACTGCACCAATCCAGAAAGCAGAGAAGTTTCCTGATACAATACCGGAAAGGATTGTAAGAGAAGCTCCGCCTTCTTTTGAAGCTGTTACAACTTCTTCAGTGTGTAAAGCTTTTGGAGAAGTGAAGATTTTTGTAAATTCAGGAATAAGTGCTGCACCCAAAGTACCGCAAGAAATGATAGCTGAAAGAACTAACCATAACTTACCGCCCATAGGAGCAAGTAACCAGTGGCTTACGCCAAAAGTCATAACGATTGACAAAATAGATGTCAACCAAACTAAATTTGTTAAAGGTTTTTCGAAATCGAACTTAGCAGTTGCTTTTGCATAGAATTTATCAACAATGTTGTTAATCCAGTAAGCAACAACTGAAGTTGCAATCATCAAATATCTCATAACGAAAATCCAAGTTAGTAATTGAACTTGGTATTCAGGTTTTACACCTAACAAGATGAATGAAACAAGAGCAACACCTGTTACACCGTATGTTTCAAAACCATCGGCAGTCGGTCCGATAGAGTCACCTGCGTTATCACCTGTACAATCGGCGATAACCCCAGGGTTTCTAGGATCGTCTTCTTTAATACCGAATTGAATTTTCATCAAGTCAGAACCGATATCTGCAATCTTAGTGAAAATACCACCTGCAACACGAAGAGCAGAAGCACCTAAAGATTCACCGATTGCAAAACCGATGAAACAAGCACCTGCCAAATGTCCCGGAACAAACAATAAAATTGTAAGCATAAGGATTAATTCAACAGATACAAGGCAAACACCGATTGACATTCCGGCTTTAAGCGGAATATTCAAGATGTTAAGCGGGTTGCCTTTCAATGATGCGAATGCAGTTCTTGCGTTTGCAAGAGTGTTCATTCTGATACCAAACCAAGCAACGGCGTAAGAGCCTAAAATACCGATTACAGACCAAGCTAAGATAATAGCAACGTCTTTAAGCGGCATATGTTGCAAGTATCCGAAGTAAAAAGCGATACAAAGACCAATTAATACTTCAAGACAGAACAAGAATTTACCTTGTTGAACAAGATAAGTTTTGCAAGTTTCAAAAATTGTGTTTCCAACATCAGCCATAGCTGTGTGAACTTCCAATTTTTTAACGCGCATAAATTCGATAAATCCGAATATCAACCCAACAACAGAAACCGCAATACCAATCAACAATAGATTGAAGTAGAACGGATTTGCTTCTCTGATACTAGGAACTACCAAATCAGCTTCGCTTGCAAAAGCAGGCGAAATTCCCAATAGCAAAGTGGCAAAAAGAGCCATCAGCGCTTTTGGAGCAGTAAACTTTTTAATCATAACGTCTCCCTTCACATAAGTGTCCACTACATCGACTATTATAATATAAATTTACCATTTTAACAACCACTTAATAAAAATCATATGAAGGTATGACGGCATATTGAATAAACTTAAATAAAATGTTATAATATAGAAAAAGGAGAGTTGTTTATGGTAAGGTTTATACTTTTAATTTTAATAGTTGCAGTCGGATGTTGGGGATGGCAAAATTTTACGCCTGAGTCTTTTAAAAAAGAGAATATTGAAGCGACAATGCAAAAAGAGAAGACCATCAATGCTGTTCAACAAGGACGTGAAAACAGACGTCTTGAAGCTGAAAAAGTTATGGAACAGTTCTAAGGCTGTTTTAGGATTGAATTAAATTAAATAAAAGCTCATTATTATCTTTTATTTGAAATTTTAAAATATTATTTTGCAAAAAAGTTGTTACGTTATTTTAATATACGAGAAACTAATAGCAAAAAAAAATATTTTGAGGTTTAATTTATAATACGCAATTTTAGTCATAAGATTGGGTGAAAGATGTATTTAACAATATTAAGAAGGTAAAATGAGTTTTGTAAACAGATTAGGCAAAATATGTGACTCAATCGGAGTGAACCCCAAGGCTACTTACCCCGTAATGCTTATTGCACTCGTTAAGGGAATTTGTCGTCCGACATTTACGATGATGGACAAAACGGAAAAACCGGAAACGAAAAAATATACGGCATTAAGAGAAGGGTTGACAGAGTTGATAGCCATTCCTACGTATTATGCGTGTGGAGAATTGAGTGCATATGTTGCCAAAAAGATAAAGTTTAAAAATATGCCGGAAGATGTTCAAGCGAGCATGGCAAAACGCGCATCCAAAAACATGATGTTTCTTGGCGTTTGTGGGGCAGCTCTGTTTGTTATTCCCGCTCTTTGTTCTGTTGCAATAAAGCCTATAATGGACAAATTTATGCCAAATATCGCAAAGGATAACAAGCCAAAAACAAATTCTCAAATGCAAAAACCAACGCAATCGGTTGTGACTCAAATTAATAAAGATATCAATTATAAGAAAAATGCTTCACAACCATTTCAATCTGTTTATGCTAACAAATTTCCATCCGGCATGAAAGTAGGTGGCTTATGATAGATATGTTAGGTAAAGTATTGATTTCATCTCCGCTTACTTCAATTGCTCAAAGTGCAAGTACTCAAGTTACACTTGAAACTACAATGAAGTCAATTGGTAGACCGGGGTTTATTTTAATTGATAATAATATTGATCCGGATACTAAAAAATATGCAGCAGCCAAAGAATTTTTGTATCAGGCGACATGTTTAGCGTTGTATGCCTTGTTAGTTGTGCCGATTTTTAAGGAAGGCGCATTTAAACTTGGACCTAAAATTTTTAAGGACTATGCACCTGATTTTGCGAAGTTTAAAAATTCTGCTGAATATTTTAAGTATAGAAAATATGCCGAAAAACCGTTTGAATCAGATAGAATTAATAATAACAAGATAAATAAAATTTTTAATGAAGAATTAGCAACAGAATTAAAGACTAAAAAAGAGCCTGAAATGTTTAACAGAGTAAAAGGAACTATTGAAGTCGGAAATATTCTGGGCTCTGTACTTGGGCTTGCAGTATTAGCTCCACAAGTGAGCCATGCAATTATTCATCCTTGCCTAAGAATGCTCGGCATGGAGCCGAAAAAAGACAATTCTCAAAAGCAGATTGCGACAAATCAGCAGCCTCAAAAATTAGATACCAAAGCGTAGATTTTATGTATAGTTTCTTTTTATTATTGCGTGAGTTGCCTGTATTGCGCATTAATAGTAATGCATGAAAGATTTCATTAACGAATTATAAAAAGTAATGTAAAGTTTTCTTAATTTACTAGCAAAAAATGAAATGCTTTGTTTTAGAATAATTGTAGAAGACATTATTAATTATTTGGTGAAACATGAATATACAACCTCTAAATTACAATTTTATCCGAAAACAACATTGTAAGTCGGATTATGAGCACGCCAAGCAACCTATGAATGCGAAGAAGAGTGGTGTGTGTGTGTGTGAAAAAAATGCGAGTGATAATATAACGTTTAGCGGTAGCCAAGAGCAGAGTGTGGCTGCCGCTAATACTTTAATGGGGAAAATATTAAAAAGCAGTGCATTTAACTGGCTCTCATACTTTTCCGGCGCTCACAATATCGCAAGTTCAGCTCTTATTTCTTTATTCTTAGCAGGGCTTTTAAGACCGGCGGCTACAGTTGCCCTTCCTGGAAAATCTGATAAAGACGATAAGATTTATGCAGCAGGTCACTCAATGGCATCAGCCGTTATGGGATTTGTTTTCTCAACAATTGTTACAAGCCCTCTTGATTCAGGTAGCAAGTTTATGATTGATGATGGTAAGAAGATGAACAAATCAGACTTTGCTAAGATGAGTGAAGAAGATATTAAAAAGTATTTGCGTGATGAATTCTATATGTCTGATGAAGAAATAGAAAAATGCATTAAAGAAAATAAAGCCGAAAGGAAAATTACAAGAAAATTTGACAAAGGTATAAAAATAATTACCGAAAAGACTGATAAGATAAATGAATTGAAACGCAAATTGAAGAGTGGAATTCAAGACTCTGAAAAAACAGCAATCAAAAAACAAATCAGAGATTTAGAAAGTCATATCGGTGCAATAGATACAACAATGAAGAACGTTGTTGATTGGGGTATCGCTATTCCAAGAGCAGCCTTAACAATTGCTTTAATTCCTCCAATTTTGAAATATGTATTCAGATTGGAAAAAGGTAAGAAAGCGGAAGCTAAGCCGGAGGTTAAACCTGAAGTGGCACCTCAAGCTGAAAAAACACCGGAACAAGCAAATGTTTCAGCGGTTCAACCTCAACCACAAGTACAAACCCCAAGACCTGCAAATGAACAGGCAAATATGGCACAATTTATGCAGAAAGTTGCAAAGAATGGAGGGCTTAAATAATGAACGTAACATTTAATCCATATAAATCATATACAACTCAAAATAAATACAATACAAAACCTCAACAGCAACAATCTTTTACCGGTGCAACATCTGCGATAGGAGATATTGCTGAGTCAGTTGCAGGAGATTCAAAATTTTTAAAATCTATTTCCGCAAAGTATGACAAGGCTTGTAACTGGGTAGGTGAAAACATATCAAAACACTTGTTTGATAACAAAGTTATTGATGGAATTGCCAATAAAATTAAAGGAAAAGATAACGCGATTAAATTTTTCTTAATTGGTGGCTCGGCAATAACAAGTGGTTCATATATGCAAAGAACCTTAAAAAATGATAAGATGGATAAGGATAGAAAACAAACATTAGCTGTTAACCAATTCTTGACTTTCCTTGTATCAACTGCGGGTGCTCTTTTCTTAGATAGCCGTTTGAAAAAATGGTGGGGCGAGAAAAAAGAACAATATTTTGATTTGAATGTTCCTAATGCAGAAGCTATCCGAAATGCAATGAAAGAAAAGAACGATAAGATTAAATTGAAAAACGCAAGTCGTGCTGATATCGATAAAGAACCGTTGTACAAATTAGATTCTTACTTAAAGAAATATGGTAAAAAGCACTTTTTGAATGAAGCTGATTATAAAAAGTTCATGACAAAATTTGACGGTTTTGGCTTACTTCGTTCAATAATTGTATTCTCAATGGTATACAGATTTATTGTTCCGGTAGCTGTTACAAAGCCTGCAAACATTCTTTGCGATAAGTATTTGGCTCACAAAAAAGCAAAGGCTGCAGAAAAGAATAATATTCAAACAGCTCAGAATGTACAGGCTAATCAATCTGCTCAAGCTGCGAAAGCCTAATTTGGATTAATGATTTGTGAAATATTTAGGCTGATACGTTCAACGTATCAGCCTAAATATATTTCATAGACTTTTTTCAGATATTCTTCTTTCTCGAAAAATCCAACTCCAAATTCTGCTGAGTTTTCTCCCAATTGTTGTGCTTCCGGAACCTCAAGAGGTGGTCCTGCCGGAGTTGAGCGAGAAGGATTTTTCGGGTTTGAAATTATTCCGGTTGAGCGTAATAAAGTTATCGCTAAACTATTTTCGCTTACTTCATATTCGGTTAAACCCTTCGTTACAATCCCAAAACCTTGAGCGCTAACAAATCTTTGCATAGGGGCAGTGTTTGTCCACACCTCAATTCCTTTCGTTTTTGGCAGATGTTCTCTTATTTTGTAGTTAGGGTTAAACTCGCGCTTTATAATAGTTTCCATATCCTCAGAATATGTTTCGGTAATCGGATTTGCAAGATTGAATCTAACTTGCCACAACTTATTTGTGAGGTTGTTGTTCCAATTTATTTTAAATCTTAAAATGTCAGAATTTTTGTCCAGATATACATTTACATCAAAAAAGTCTGTACTAATTTTTATTCCACAACGAAGACTTCCATCCATAATAATTTCTGAACCGCGTATTTGAGCAAATTTACCATTGTCATTTTCAATTGCACCAAAATTATACGTATCTCCGTCATCTTCAAACTGTACAAAATCGATAGTAACTTTGTCCGAAATAATTATTTTATCATTCTCAATTTTAAGATGAATTTTAGAATTGGAAATTTGGTTTTCGCAAACAAATACATTGTCATCAGAAGGTTGAATTTCTTCCAAATATTTATATATAGTAGTATAATCTTCAGTTATCGGAATTCGTTGAGTGTCATATAATATTTCATCGACAAAACCTTTTTTAGAAGAAATTATCTGACTGTTTCGAGGTGGATTAATCCCTTCCCTTAATATTGTAGAACGGCAGCTTTCATTTAACTTTAGCCATATTTTTTCAAATTTGTCAGGATATAAGAATTTTAATTCTTTTAGGATTGTTTCTGCAATTTGAACTACTTTTTTGTACCGAATGATATTTTCTTGGTGCACATCATCCGTAGAACAACCGCAAATTCCGTCATGGGCTTGGTTTTTTAAAAGTAACTTGTAGGCGTAATCTATTGAGTTGTCATATTTCCCGCCAATTTCTTTTTGAAAGTCATCTGCAAGTTTGAGCTTAAATGATGCTTGTGCGTTATATTGTTTTATTTTTGTTCTGGCAGAGTAACTGCCTTGCAAGATAAAGGTTTTGCTGTTATCGCGCAGTTCGTCATCCCATTCATATTTAAAATTGTCTTTTACAAGTTCGAAGTATGCAAACGGAGTGGATAATTCGATTTCATAATCATTTAGGAGTTTATTTACTTCTTCAATTTGGTTCGCAATATCAGGTTCAACCCCAAGGTGATCGGCGCCTATTGGTAAAAGTAATACATCTCCTGATTTTTCCGCAATTTTGTCCAAATTTTCTTTTAACCATTTGGTTTTGTCTTCAATTGAAATTTTTGCAGAAAAAATATCCATAAAATATCCGCGGATTAAGTTAACTGTATTAATTCCGTTAAAAATAAATTCTGCAGGCATGTCCCCACATCCTCGCCAAACTACGCATTTGTCTATCCCATATTTTTTAAATATTTTGGGGATGTTTTGGCTATGCCCGAATGTGTCTGCTAAATACCCGATAAAGTCCTCACAACCAAAGTTTCGAGAAATTTGTAATCCGATTTCCAGATTCTTTTCAAAGCAATATTTATCGGTTAAAAATTCGTCAACAAGTGTAAAACATGGACCAATAAATAGTTTTTTTTCTTGAATTAATTTTCTGATTAAAGTTTCTTTTCCCGGACGTATTTCAAGGTAATCAAGAAGTGCTGAAACTTGTCCATCAAAATAGAATGCAGGAATTTTTTTGTTCTCTAAAAGGTCTAAAACATTGTCAAAAACCCTCAATAATCGCAGGCGAAAAATCTCAAATTCCCTACACCATTCTCTATCCCAATGTGTATGTAAATATGCGATAACTTTTTTCTTCATAATCCACTAATTATACTGACAGTTTGTATTAATTGCAAATTCTTAACAAAAATCGGTGAAAACTATTGCAATTAGTGTATTTGTGTCTGTATTAATAAACATTATTGTCTGTATAAAATATATATTTTTTATATTTTAACTTTTGTAAATTTATTCACAAGAATTAGTTCTATAGGATTATATTTTTTAGCCTTTTGTGTTATATATTTTCATGTAGAAACTTGGTTATATATAGAAATAATTTAAGTAAAAGAGAGATATGGAGGCATTAATGTCAGTAGGTCAATTTGTATTTATGTTACACAGCCACCTTCCTTATTATAGAAAAGCCGGTATGTGGCCTTTCGGGGAGGAAAACCTTTATGAATGTATGGCAGAAACATACGTTCCGTTGTTGAACGCTATTTCTGAGTTGTATGATGAAGGTATTAAGGCAAAATTGACGGTAGGTATTACACCAATCCTAGCCGAACAACTTAATGATGAACATTTGAAACACGGTTTTGTGGAATATTTGGATTCAAGAATTGCGCAGGTTTCAAAAGATTTGGAAAGATATCCTGACCCAAAAGTTCCTCATTCTCAACACTTAAAATATTTGGCAAAATATTATTTTGACTGGTTCAATTATATTAAGAGTTCGTTTGTTGATAAGTACGGCATGGACTTGATTTCAGCCTTCAAAAAATATCAAGATTTAGGATGTATCGAAATTACAACATCAGGAGCGACTCATGGATTTTCTCCGTTGCTTGCAACTGATAGTAACTTGAATGCTCAATTCAAAGTAGGTTCTGATACAACTAAAAGATTGTTTGGTAAAAAAGCAACAGGATGCTGGTTGCCTGAATGTGCATATAGACAAGGTTATGAATATGTAGGTAAAGATGGCAAAAAACATTGGCGCCCTGCAATTGAAGTAACTCTTCAAAACAATGATATTGAATACTTCTTTACAGAATCACATGTAATTGAAGGTGGAAATTCAATCGGCAACAGACGTGTAATCGGCGTTTACGGAAACATTGAATATATTCCGTTACCTGAAAGACCTGCAACTGGTTATGATACATATTCCGCATATTGGTTGCCTGATGCGCAAGTTGCTGTAATGGGCAGAAATGATAGAGCCGGTTATCAGGTTTGGTCTGCGGCTGACGGTTACCCTGGAGATGGTTGTTTCAGAGAATTCCATAGAAAAGATGCGAATTCCGGTATGCATTATTGGAGAATAACTTCACCAAAAACAGATTTGGGCGATAAAATGCTTTATGATCCGGTTTTGGCTTTGAATAAAGTAAACGAAAATTCTGATCACTATACAACTTTGATTTACCACTTGTTAAATGATTACAAAAAGTCACATAATGGTAAGGAAGGTTTGGTAATGGTGTCATTTGATACTGAGTTGTTTGGACACTGGTGGTTCGAAGGTGTTGAATTTATCAAACAGGTTATTAAAAAGTTCAATGCATACTTACCTGAAGTTGAAAGAATGACAGCGGGCGAGTATATCCACGCTCATCCACCAACTGAAGCAATTCAAATTCCAGAAAGCTCTTGGGGACAAGGTGGACACTTCTATGTATGGAATAACCATTTGACTGAATGGATGTGGCCGATTATTCATGCTTGTGAAAAACGTATTAACAAGATTGTTGATGCACATGCAGAAATTCCTGAAGACAAGTTGTTGCATAGAGCATTAAATCAAATGGCAAGAGAGAATCTTTTGTTGCAAAGTTCGGATTGGCCGTTCTTGATTACAACATGGCAGGCAAAAGATTATGCTACAGACAGATTTAGAGAGCATGTTGACAGATTTGAGACTATTTGTGACATGATAGAAAGCGGCAATATTGATGAAGCTAAGTTGAGTGAAATTGAAAGTATTGATAATTGTTTCCCTGTAATCGACTACAGAGTATATCAATCTTTGGAAGAAGGAGTAATTCCTCAGCAGTCAAAGAAATTGGCACCGTTATATAAAGACTAATTCTAAAATAAACTG
>SAMEA3663006__coassemble_479_pt1 | contig 16487 bp, 12 predicted proteins | sample SAMEA3663006__metabat2_low_PE_025 | metagenome-assembled genome bin SAMEA3663006 (sample SAMEA3663006) | pig gut metagenome | biome: pig gut; feature: pig-associated habitat; material: faeces | place: France | collected 2012
TTTGTCTAAAATATTGTATCAAAATATAACTCACGGATTTGCATTTTCAAGCAAAGTTGTTGCTCTTACTTTTGTAAAAAATACCGGCGCCGCATTTAATATTTTCCCAAATGCCAGAGAATTTTTAATTATTCTATCCGTAGTTGTCATAACTTTGTTGTTTATGTATGTTATAAGACATCTAAAATCAATCTGGATGAAGGAGATTTTCTTTGTATCGTTATTGTGTGCAGGTATTGCGGGGAATCTTCACGAGAGAATTGTTTTAGGTTATGTAAGAGATTTTTTTGAATTAAAGTTTGTAAATTTCCCAGTGTTTAATATTTCGGATATTTTTATTAATATCGCTGTTATAGCTTTAATTATTATAATCTTATTGAAGAAGACGAAGTAATGTTTTATATTATTGATACTGATGACGAAGGTAAAAGATTGGATTTGTATCTTGCGGAAATTACAGAAGGAATGTCGCGTTCGAAAATTCAATCCCAAATTAAACAAGGAAACATTCTCGTGAATGGAGTTTTGTGTAGACCTTCTTACCAACTAAAAGAAAATGATAGAGTTGATGTAAATCTAATTCAAGAAGAACTAGAAAAAATTGAACCGGAAAACATTCCACTTGAAATTTTGTACGAAGACGATAATATGTGTGTAGTGAACAAGCCTTTCAGAATGCTTACTCATCCAACAACAATTGAGAAAAGTGGGACCCTTGTAAATGCACTTTTGTATAAATTTGGTGACAATTTATCGTCTGTTAACGGTGAATTTCGTAGAGGAATTTTGCATAGATTGGACAGAAATACTTCCGGCTTGTTAATGATTGCCAAAAATGATAAAGCACATGAATTTCTGGCAAATCAAATAAAAGAACATACGATTACAAAAAAATATAGAGCTATTGTAAAAGGCTGTTATGAAAAAGATGAGGACATAATAACCGAGCCTATCGCAAGAAATCCTAATCAGCCACATAAGATGATGGTAAGACCGGATGGGAAAGAGAGTACGACTATTGTGAAGGTTGTAAAGCGTTTTAAAGAGGCAACAGCCCTTGAATTAACTCTGATTACAGGTAGAACACACCAAATAAGGGTGCATATGAGTTATAAAAATCATCCTATCTACAACGATACTCTATATGGAGCCGGTAAGGGAAAAGTTCATACAGAAGAACAAGTTTTGCAATCGTATTACTTAAGGTTTACAAAACCTTTTTCTGATGAGATAATTACAATTGAAATTCCACCTGATGAAAAATATAGTAAAGTACTCAAATTTCTTGAAGGGAAAGAAAAATGAAATTAATTTTACAGATACTTGCATTTGTTGCGTTGTTCTCAATTATTTATCTTGTGATACTTAACGGAAATGACTCGATAACACTACAATTATGGGCACCAAGATATGACGCCGTTGCACAAACAGTTTATCATACAACCAAAACTCTAAATTTGGCATTCTTTATTCTTGGGGTTTTAGGGGTAGGCTTGTTTGTTGGAGTTTGTGCGGTTATTCCGTTTTATTTGGCACAGACAGAACAATTGTTTGCATATAAACGAGAGTTGGAAAGAAGTTCAGTAAAGACAGACAGTAGCACCTCTCAAGTTAAAGTTTTACAAGCAAAAGTTGAGGTCTTAGAAAAAGCTTTAAAAGATGCGCTAAACAATAGATACTAGAAATTTTAAAAAGGTGGCATTTGTTCAATGTCACCTTTTTATCTCTACAAATTAAGTACCTACTCTCTCTATCGCCCTAAAAGTTAACCTATTAAACTTCCGTCAGCGCCTCGTTTCCAGAATGTTGAGAAATTTTCTCTGGAGCCGTAGTATTCTCTGTTGGAAACTTTTCCACCTGAAGTGAAATCGTTTGGAGTTGAGAAATAATTCAATTGAGTACGTAAGGCTTGTTGCATTTCTCCAGTTTCAAGGCTTGCATCTTCTCTATCAACAAGAAGTTCGGCACAAGCTTCTTTAACGCTATCTCTAAAGTTGTTTGGATTTTCTTTGAAATATTTCAAAGCTTGACCTTGCATATCCGGTACTCTAATCATTTCTTTCATAATTTGGTTTTTAACATCGTGTCCTAAATTTAATTGGAACAAATCAACCCCCATAGAACTTACTAATGAAGAGAATAGTTCAGGACAGTATGTTGCGATATGTTCAATAATTTCTTTTTGCCAAACACCTTGAAGTTTTGATATCATCTTGAATTTTTCGGCAGGTGTTGCACTCATAAACAACTCTTTGTATTCAGCGACTTTTAATTTTCTTTCTTCTTCGCTGGATTTAGAAGCTGTTACTGGATCTTTTGCCCAAACCATAGAAATAGCCAACTCTGCAATACGTTCAGAAACGGAATCGGTGTGACGTGCTTCCATTGCTTTTATTTGAGCTGCAATTTCTTTAGAGATTGATTGAATGGCAGTTTTGTCGCATTTGCTTAATTGAGCATTACAAGCATCAATAGCTTTTGTGTTACCTGATTTGTAAGTTTCTTTTATTGCATCAGCTTGAACAGATTTGTCGTATGTGTGGATGTTTGCTGCGGCATGGGTTTGAACTTCTTCATATTTGCTGCCCATAATAGATTTGTGCATATCAAGTTGGTTAGACTTGTCGCATTGTGAAATTTGGTCAGCTAATGCATTCAAACTTTTAACCGCTTCATCTTTTGCCATTAAGTTTTCTGCGTTAGTTTGTAATGTTTTGAAAGCTTCTGTTTGGTTTGCTTTGCTGAATTTTTTCAAATTGCCTGATTCAATTACGGCTTTTGTAGCCACTGCTGAATCATCCGTAAACAAATGTAATGCATCATTTTGAACGCTTTCTAATGCTCGATAAGATTCAACGGCTGCATATGTTTTTGTTTCTTCTGATGATTGAGCTTTTACGTTATTCAAAATTTGACGTTGAACTTTTTCGTCTTCAACATCATAGCCTTTATCTACAGTTGCTTGTTGAACTTTTTGTGACTTCATACCGGCAGTAACGGCTGTTACATCATTTAATTGCTCGTTAGCTGATGTGTTAAGCATTGCGCTTGCATACATTTCGGCTTTTTTAGGGTCTTTTGCTTCAAGTTCTTTAACGTTTGCAGCAACAACTCCTGCATATTCGCCTAATGTATCCATTCCGTTGACGTTGTAATTAAGGATATCACCTTTTTCTTTAGCCAAAAGTTCTGCTAGTTTTTTGTTGTCTTTTGCAAGATTTCTTAATGCAAGGACAGTTTCAAAGCTTCCGCATTCGTTTGCATCTTTCATTAATTCAACGATTTTGGCGGGTTGGTCTTTGAACTCTTCGCCGATATGTTTGGCAACAATAACGGCTTTTTCCATTGAAGAAGTTGCTCCTGCATATTTTTCAGAATAATTAGAATCAGAAAGGCATAATTCTGCTTTTGTTTGTTCTCCGTATCTTGCTCCGAAACTTTCTAAATATTCAGGAGATACTTTATCTCGAAGGATTTTTAATTGTTCTTTTTCAATATTGGTAATGTCACCTGATTTTTCTTTTGCAATCAAATAATTTTTTATTGCAGAACCAAGTTTTATATCGTATTTTTTTATGTTACTTTTAATGCCTCCGTATGAAAGTCCGGATAAATCTTCACCTTTTTCTGCGGCAGCTTTTTTTACGGATTCCAAAACGGTATCAGCCATAGACAACATACTTTGTTGACCGGCAGATAAATTGTCCGGTTTTAGTTGTCTGATGGTATTTAAATTTTCCATGATAGTTTCTTGTTGGTATGCACTATCTTGTTTTCTGAATTCATTAATATCATCACCAACAGAAGATGCAGCTTGAAGTTGTGACATTTTTGAAATAAGTAGTTGCTTATTTCTTAGGGTAACTTCATCAGTAGCTTTTTTCGGTTTGCCAGCCATCGCCAAAATTTCTTTTGACTCTTTTATATCTTGTTTTACTTCTGCTTTTGCTTCTTGAATTAAAGAGTTACGCTCTTTGTCAGAAAGTTTATGCCATTCTTCTGGCGTTTTCTTGTCATCTGCTTTCCCATATAAAAACTTGTTTTTTGCATATTCTTCTGTATATGCAGAAAGCATTTCTTTAGGTTCCATTTCGCTATATTTTTTGAAGTTATAGCAATAATCATCCGTGGAGGTGTCTTTAGTTTCAGTTTGGGACTGCACGGCTTTTGTTTTAGGGGCTTCAGTATTTAACTCTACTGTTTTTAAGGTTTCAGTACCAGTAGTTTCTGTAGCTTTTGTATTGATATCAGCCGTTTTTAATTTGTTTGTTTTTTCATTTTTTTGTATATAAGCCAGTTTTTCTTCTGCTGTTTTTAATGCTGCAAATTTAGGATTATTTTGAAGTTCTAAGTATTTATCTTCTGTTATCCCTAATTTTTGGGCAGCATCTTTTGGTGTCAAATCTTTGAATGAGATTTGGATTTTTTCGGCACTGTAGTTGCCAACACTGCTAATAACATTTGCAGAAGAACTTTGAATGGATGTCCCATCATTTGTAACAATCATTTTTTTATCTAAAGATGACATAATTCATATATCCTCTGGTTATACTCTCTTACTCATGTAAAAACATGCTACATAGGGCTTATGCAACATGTTGAAAAAATTGTTACATTAGTTTACATAATTATTCTAGCCGGATGGCTAAATTTATTCGGATAAAAATTTGTCCATTTTCTCTTTTACTATTGGACTTCTTGATGCTCGTAAAGCTTTAGATGGTTCTACAATTCTAAAAGCACCATAATTTTCGTAAGCTCCGGCAAAGCCTTTTAACATATTTTCAAGCACTTGTCCTAAGTTTTCATCTTCCGGAGTGAATACACGTTTGTATATTTGCCCCATTTCATAACTGTCTAAATCATCTATTGGCAATTTTATACCTGATAGGATGCGAACATTTTTGCCGGATGAATTTTTAGTAAAAGCCGCTTCGGTTAGTAGTGCTCTTTCCGCAACAGCTCCTCCAACGTAGTAAAACATTTCCAAAGCTTCATAGCTATTTGGATTGTCATCTAAATTTAATTTTCTGAATCCAAATATTCTCTGATTGGTTCTAATATTTTTAATCACCATATCATCTCCGACTTTTGTAGGTGTTTTCTCAACAAAAGGTCCTAATACATTGAGTACAGCTTGGCGTTCTTTTAATAGTCTTACGTAATCCTTACAGAAGTCAACATCTAGACCGCGCCCGATATAGTGTTTCATTTTTATTGCACCGTTGTTTTTAGGGCTGTTTATTATAGGTCTTAAATGATAGAGCATTTCCTTCGATTCAATTCCATCCAACGGTCCGTTATATGAATGATTCTCTAAATCGACTGGAGTATAATCGTTAAGATTTTTTGTGTTCAAGTTTATGCCACCTAACTTAAGCATTTTTATATCATTTAAATCGGTAACATCCCATATGTCGACTTGTTTGATTATAAATCTGTTCTCAACATATTTCCCATCAGGAGTATATCGTATACATTCTAATGCTTCAAAATTACTGTCATCTCCATCCATACTAAGTTTGTTTAATTTTATAATAAATCGAGGTTCGTTCTCATCATGATTATTATGCATTATAAAAATATCCGAAGGTTTTTTATCGATTGCTTTAACTAACCGGTTTTTAGGAAATAAAAAACCGGTACTTTCGGTGACTTCTGTTCTAGGAGGTTCCGGATTTATATAAGCGCCATTGTCTGTTGCGACAGATTTATTAAGCGGACTCATTGCTATTAAAACTGCTAAAGGCACTGCTTTAGCGGAAGATGCGATTGGCTGCATTCCTGAGTGCGGTTTGCGATTTTCTCCGCTGAAACTAACATTATTCCCTCTGTTTAAAGGTGTTACACCTGATACCGGTTGTAATGCCATAATTATTACTCCTATATTTTTTTATATAGCAACCCCTAATAAAATCTTTGCTATATTTTTTTTCATTACCCTTGCTACGATTATAACAGACGGATAAATCAATTGTAAAAAGGTATATACGATTTTAATAAATATTTACATTAATCAATTTTGAATACTCTTATATGCTTGTATTCTTCTTTTGTTTGTTATATTTTGATGGTGTGTAATATATTTACAAAAAGAAGGAGAACTCTTATGAGTGAAAGAAAATTAGTTGGAACAGAAGAAATGTTCAAAAAAGCATTAGCAGGCGGATACGCTATTGGTGCTTACAACGTTAACAACATGGAAATTTTGCAAGGTATTGCAGAAGCTGCTGAAGAAACTCAATCACCTATCATTTTGCAAGTTTCAGCAGGTGCTAGAAAATATGCTAACCAAACTTATTTGATTAAATTGGTTGAAGCTGCTCTTGCAACAACTACAGTGCCTATCGCATTACACTTAGACCACGGTGCTGATTTCGAAATTTGTAAAGCTTGTATCGATGGTGGTTTCTCATCAGTTATGATTGATGGTTCAAGATTCCCATTGGAAGAAAACATTGCTTTGACTAAGAAAGTTGTAGATTACGCTCACGCTCACGGTGTTTCTGTAGAAGCTGAACTTGGTAAATTGGCTGGTGTTGAAGATGACGTTAAAGTTCACGCTAAAGATTCAACATACACAGATCCTGAAGAAGCTGCAAGATTCGTTAAAGAAACTGGTTGTGATTCATTAGCAGTTGCAATCGGTACTTCTCACGGTGCTTACAAATTCAAAGGCGAAGCTAAATTAGACTTCGAAAGACTTGCTGAAATCAAGAAAGCTGTAAATGAAGCTGTTGGATATGATTACCCATTAGTTCTTCACGGTTCTTCTTCAGTTCCAAAAGAATTTGTTGCTAAATGTAATAAATTCGGTGGTAACTTGCCAGATGCACAAGGTGTTCCAGAAGATATGTTGAACTTCGCTTCTAAACATGGTGTTGCAAAAATTAATATCGATACAGATTTAAGACTTGCAATGACTTCAACTATCAGAGAATTCTTCATTGAACACCCTGAAAAATTCGACCCAAGAGAATACATGGGACCTGGTAGAACAGCAGTTAAAGAAATGGTTATGCACAAGATGAGAGATGTTCTAGGAACAGCTGGTCACGCAAAAGACTAATTTCTAATAAAGCTAAAATTATAGAAAATACGGAGTATCAAAACTTGATACTCTGTATTTTTTTGTTTGTTCTAAAATGTTTGAGCAATATTTTATGTGTTATAATACCGTTATGAATGATGCCTTGAAACAAACGCTGAAACTTTTACCATCTCTTCCCGGATGTTATATTTACTATAACAATGTTGGGGAAATAATATACATTGGAAAAGCAAAAATACTTAAGCGAAGAGTAATGAGCTATTTTAATCACAAACATTACGACAGCGTAAAAGTCCAAGTTCTTGTATCACAAATAGAAAGAATGGAATATATTATTACCAATACGGAAGTAGAAGCGTTAATACTTGAAAGTCATCTTATTAAAAAACATAAGCCTAAATATAATATTCTTCTTAAAGACGATAAAAAATATCCGTATTTTTTGATTACTGATGAGGCTTTTCCAAGAATTACCGTTGTCCGCAAGAAAAATATTAATCCGGATAAAGGGCGATATTATGGACCTTATACGGATGTTCGAGCAATGTATGCAACTCTTGATTTCTTAAAGAAAATCTTCCCTTTAAAGCAGTGTAAAAGTCCGAAATTTAAAGATAGACCATGTCTTTATTACCATATAGGACGTTGCATGGCGCCGTGTCAAAATTTGGTAACAAGTGAAGAATATAAAAAACTTGTTAAGCAAGCAGAGTTATTTCTATCAGGGAAACAGTCCGAATTAATGAAACAATTGCAAGAGCAAATGCAGAAATATTCTGACTCTGAACAGTATGAAAAAGCTGCCAGACTCAGAGATAGTTTTATGGATTTAAAAAAGACTCTGGAAAAACAAAAAGTAGTTTATGAAAATACAAAACTCAATGAAGATGTAATTTCTATGTTGAATGAAGATGGCATCTTTGCGATTGTTATTTTAATGATACGAGAAGGACGGCTTATTGATAAAAAAGATTTTACTTACGAAGTAGAAGCCGAGGACAGAGCAGAATTCTTTGCAACATTTTTCAAAGAGTACTATAATACTCTTTCGCTTGAATTTCCGGATAAGATTGTTTCAAACGAACTTGAAGCAGTTGGCGAAAAAGCTTTGTATGAAGAATGGCTAAACGTTATTTCCGGCAAAAAAGTCAAAATAAGTTATGGGAAATCCGCACAGGGTAAAGAGTTGCAAATGCTTGCGGATAAAAACACTAGAGTCGTTTTAGATAACGCAAAAATAAAAAAAATGGTTAAAATCAATGAAGATTTTAATGAAATTGGGGCATATTTAGCTGAAAAATTAAAGCTTAAAAATTTTCCGTACCGTATAGAATGCTACGATATTTCACATATACAGGGTACAAATACAGTTGCTTCAATGGTAACATTTATAAATGGTTTGCCTAAAAAATCTGAATACAAAAAATTCAAAATTAAATCAACAGAAGGCAAGCCTGACGACTTTTTGTCCATGAAAGAAGTCTTAACCAGAAGATTATCCCATTTAGGCGAAAAAAATTGGGATAAACCTGATTTAATAATTATCGATGGTGGAAAAGGGCAACTCTCGAGTGTTATGCAAATAGTTGAAGAAATGGGGGTAACCGGAATAGACTTCGTGAGTCTTGCCAAAAGACAAGAAGAAGTGTTTTTACCTCATCAATCAGACTCGATTCTTCTTCCGCGAGAATCCGGTGCTCTTTATCTAATTCAAAGAATAAGAGATGAAGCGCATCGGTTTGCAATAACATACCATAGAAAATTACGTGGCAAAAAAGCCCTTGGAAAAGAATAATTTATTTCCAAATATTATCAAACATTGTCCATTCAAAATTCTTGGTTTTCGCAAATGTTAGTAATGTTTCTGGTGTTAGCTGTTTTAGTTTTGTAAATGCAGATGTAAAGTCTTCATCTTCGGATATCGTAATAAGTGGTAACATTGCTTCATAAGCGAGTTTTGCAACTTTTGCATCATAATTTATAGCAGCTACCGGAACACCCGCTTTAACGGCAACCAAAACAGCATGAAATCTCATTGCAATTAAATATTCCAAACGTGATATTTTCAACATCATATCCGTTAATGAGATAGAGTGGATAATTTCTGTTTCAATACTTGGGTATAATTGTTTTAACATTTTTTCGAATTTTAGACATATATCCATATCAAGAGCATTTTGAAAAACGTAAAGTTCGATTTTTCTGTCTGCAAAATCAGTTATAACTTGTTCTGCAAGATTATGTAAAAATTCATCGTTTATGGTTTTAAATTGGCGGAGTTGAATTCCAACTGTTCCGGCATGTCTGTCGTGTGGCAAATCAATTGAAAAAACGGGATCACTTACAAGTTGAGCATTGATTTCCCAGCTTTTCAAAAGTTCAGCACTTTTAATATCACGAACTGTGACAAGTTGGCATTTTGACATCAAATTTCTAACAATTTTTTGAGAAATTTCTTTTTGCAAAGGTCCGATTCCTTGAGCGAAAATGACTACTTCTTTTTTTAATAATTGAGCCATAAAAATTACAAAAGCGTAATATAACAAACTCTTCAAGCTTGTTACGTCTTGTAAAAGGCTTCCACCGCCTGATATCAATAGGTCACAATTTTTAAGAGCATTTATTACTCCGAGAATATTAAAGTTTTTGACGGTATTAACTTGATAAGAACTTGCTGTTTTTTGTGGATTATGTGACAAAACGGTTATGTCTGCCCCAATTTGTTGCAGGTGAGATATCAATACAGATAATATTGCTTCATCTCCAAAGTTATCGTAACCATAGTAACCGGATAAAACAACTTTCTTTGCCATAATCTAGTTTCCGCCTTTCTTTAAAATTGAAAAAACTTCATCGCCGTTTGGTACAGATTTTACGGCTCCTATTCCTTTAGCTTGCAAGCCTGCTGCAATACAAGCAAGTTTACTTGCCTCAACAGGAGTATATCCATGTGTAAGTGCGTACATAAATGCACCATTAAACGCATCTCCGGAGCAAGTTGTATCTAATACCTCTTTTGTATAAAACTCTGTAAATGTAATATTTCCATTATAACCGGTATAATACCCGCCTTTTTCACTGGATTTTAGAACAATAATACTTATTCCCATATCGGATAAGCGTTTTATAATGTTTTCAATAGAATCTAAATTTAATATGCTATTTGTGTCGTATTTTGTGCTCATAAAAAGCACATCTACATATGGAATAATTTCATTAAAGTTTTCTTTTATGCTTTCAATGGAATGTATTACATTTGAATAATTAGGGTCATAAGCTGTCATTATATTATTGTCTTTGGCAAGCTTAAACATTTTCAAAACAGCTTCTCTTGCAGACAAGGACAAAGATTGCGTAATTCCGCTTGAATATACAATACTTGCGCGTTTTATATAATCTTCATCAACATCGTCAACAGATAATTTAGCAGGTGCTATTTTCTTTCTGTAATATGCAAATTCTTTTTCTTCTACGTTCGGCTTTGAGATGAAATAAAAACCGTTCGGCTCGTTTGCAACTTTAACTTGAGAAATGTCAAGTCCTTCTGTTTGCCAACTATCCATTAAAAAGTCTTTAAACGCATCATTACCGACTCTGGTTACAAAACCTACTTTCGCGCCGAGTCTTTGGGCAGTAATTGCAGAAAAAAGCACCTCTCCGCCATAATATTTATATAAGCAATTTGCACAGCTTAATCTGGTATCACTGGAAAGTTCAATTAAACTTTCTCCCATTGTAATAATGTCTAACTTTTCTTCCATATTATCCCTTTAATTCTGCCACAATACTTTTTGCTCTATTCGTAATTTCGCTGTAAGTGTGTCCTTCGTAAAAATCTCGACCAACTCCGACAGCGAATGCGCCGGCTTTGATATAAGATGTTACTTCGTTTAATTTTACGTTTCCTTGAGGTAATATCTTCAAAAACGGCATAGGGCGTAAAATATCTTCAACATACAAAACACCCCCCATTGCGGTAACCGGATATAATTTTATTAACGGAATTCTTGCTTTCCATGCATTATAAGCCTCATTTGGTGTTGAAGCTCCTGCTATGAATGGGACTTGTCTATCTTTAGTTATTTTGACTAAATTCATCTGAAATATAGGTGATGAAAGAATTTGAGCTCCACAATTCAAAGCTGTTTGCGCTTGCAATGAAGTAATTATTCCTCCGGCACAGACATTTGCGAATTTAGATACTTCTTTAATAGCACTATATACTTCAGGTGATTCAACATTTATTTCTATTATCTTAATACCGCCATCAACAAGAGCCTTTGCGGTATCAATAACTTCTTGTTCATTTTTACTTCTGATAATTGGGTATATTTTTTCTTTACCCAAAATTTCCATTAAATTTTTGTTCATAATCTATCCTTTTTTCGACATTTATTATATCATAAATAACAGGGGATATGGAAAAAACATGAAAATATTAAAATCAAAAGGCTTTTTTATAAAATCATTTTTATTACATTTTTTGTTATCTGTAATTTTGGTAATTTTGTCTTGGAGCTTTTTAGAACCTTTTGCATATAACTTTATGATGAAATATTTTGGCGCTGCAAGGCAAGGTTCTGATAACATTGTCATAATTGCAATAGATGATAAATCAATCTCTTATCACAGATGGCCTTGGCCTCGTGAATATTATGGAGAAATCATGGATTATCTTCATAAATACGCAAAGCCTAAGGTTATTGGTTTTGATGCGATTATTCAAAATAAAGATACTGACAACGGAAATTCTGACTGTGTTTTTTATGATTACATAAAAAATATAGATAATCTTGTTGTTGGTTTTAGTCCGCTAAATTCTGCAATTTTTGATGAAAAGCGTACAGAAAATTACAATTCACAATTTTATAAAAAATTTGGGGTTGAAACGGAAACGCCGGCAGGTTTATCAAATGCATATACGTTTAAGGCTATATCAGAGTATCCGATTGATTATTTTAATTCTGTAAAATATTCAGGTTCAGTAAATGTTTTAACAAATGTAAAAGGTTATGTAACATATATGAACCAAGTTATTTCGGTTGATAATAAATATTATCCTTCTCTTGCTTTAAGAATGTATATGAAAATGAATAATGCTGATAAGATGGCATTATATGATGATTTTATCGTTATTGACAAAACTAACCTTGCAATTCCTGCGATTGTTGCTTCTCGAGGGCTTAAAACTCCTATCAGATATTATAGATTTATTGGTGACAGTGAATATACCCACAAAAAATATTCAGCCTCTGATATCTTACGCTCTTATGAGGCAATTAAACGTGGTGAAAAACCGATAATTAATCCACATGAATTTGATGATAAAATCGTTTTGGTCGGTGCAAATGCTAAAGCTGCTGCGCTTGGGCTGGAGGATGCTCTCCCTACACCTATGTTAAACAAACATCCGGGGGTAGATATTCAGGCAACGAATATTGATAATATTCTAAATAACGATTTTATGAAATTGACTTCTTTGTCACAAGATATTGCAGTAATTGCCCTTATCGCTATTCTTACATTTGTTATAATAAGCAAATTTTCATTTATAGTGTCACTATTGTCATTGACCGGACTTGCGCTTATTTATTTCGTGATTGCGGCTATTTGTTTCCATCACGGATATTCAGTAACGGTTTTAACTCCGCTTGTTATACAGGCAATGACTACTGTTTTTGGGTATTCTTATCGATTTATTCTGGAAGGTAAAAATAAAGAGAAAATCAAACAAGCGATGGGAAAATATCTTTCTCAAGATATTATGAAAAATGTTGTCCAGAATATTGATGATATTAAACTTGGTGGAAAACGTGCGAATGTAACGGTACTTTTTGCTGATATTCGTGGTTTTACAAGTATGAGTGAAAAAATGACTGCAGAAGAAGTTAGTAAAATTTTAAACGAATATTTTACGGAAATAGAGCCGATAATAACCCGCTACAATGGTGTAATTAACAAATTTATCGGGGATGCTGTTATGGCAATTTTTGGAGAACCTATTCAAGATATTAACCATCCTGTAAATGCGGTAAAATGCGCTTATGCAATGCTTAAAAAAGTAGATGAACTTCGTGATAAATGGATTTTTGAAGGAAAACCTAAAATTGAAATCGGTATTGGAATTAATACCGGAGAAGCCTTTGTCGGAAATATTGGTTCGGAAAAACGACTTGAATACACTGTTATTGGTGATACTGTTAACCTTGCAAGTAGGATTGAAAGCTACAACAAGGTTTATCACACCAACTTTTTAATAAGCAGTTCGACATATTCTCACGTTAGTAGTATGGCAGATGTTATAAAAATCAGTGAAGTCACTATTCGAGGAAAATCTAAAAAGATGGATATATACGAAGTTTTGAGATTAAGTGAATAATCTCTGTTGTTTTTTTATATATATAGAAAATGGAAAGGCGCGAATTTTATATAAAATTCGCGCCTTCTAAAATGTATTTTACTGATATTACAAGCTTTGTCTTTCAACTTCTTCTTTTGTTGAAACTTCGATAATATCACCAACTTCAATATCATTCCATTTCGCAAAAGAAATACCGCATTCAAACCCTTGAGCAACTTCTTTGACATCATCTTTGAAACGTTTAAGCTGGTCAATTGCACCACGATAAATTTCTTTGCCGTCACGATATAATACCGCATCCTTACTTCTGACAATTTTGCCTTCTGTAACATAACAACCTGCAATTTTGGTTGTTTTACCGATTGTAAATACTTGTCGAACTTCTGCTTTCCCGAGTTCAACTTCCTTAACTTCCGGTTCAAGAAGTGATAACATTGTCTTTTCAATATCTTCAAGAATTTGATAAATAATATCGTATTTCTTAATTGTTACCCCTTCACGTTCAGCAGCAGCAAGTGCATTGGCATCTTCTTTAACTGTAAATCCGAGGATTAATGCTCCTGATGCAGATGCTAACATTACATCAGCCTCAGAAATATCACCGACACCTACGTGAATAATCTTTGTCGTAATTTCTTTAGATTCAAGTTGTGCAATAGCCTGAGCAACAGCCTCAGCAGAACCGTGAGTATTAGCCTTAATAATCAAGTTCAATTGAGGAATATCATCATCACCCGCAGCAGCTTCTCTTCTGATGTGAGCCGGTAACATGTTTTCTAAACGTTTGTCGCGTTCTTTCTCTTTACGTTTTTCAACGATAGCCTTCATTTCTTTTTCGTTTTTAACTACTTCAAATCTGTCACCAGCTTGAGGAACTTCGGTTAAGCCTAAAATTTCAACAGGGGTTGAAGGTTCCGCCTTTTGAATTCTCTCACCGCTATCGGATAACAACGCTCTTACACGTCCGCAAGCTGTACCTACTACAACACAGTTGCCTACTCTTAAAGTACCGTTTTGAACAAGCAATGTTGCAACAGGACCTTTACCTTTATCCAAGTTTGCTTCAATTACAACACCAGAAGCTTCAGCCTTTGGATTTGCTTTTAAATCTTGTACATCAGCAACAAGAAGAATATATTCTAACAATTCATCAATACCTGTTCCTTGTAAAGCTGAAACTTTTACCGTAATTGTATCACCGCCCCATTCTTCAGGAACAAGTCCGTGTTCTGTTAACTGTTGCAAAATTCTATCAGGATTAGCTCCCGGTTTATCAATCTTGTTAACTGCAACGATAATCGGAACTTCTGCCGCTTTTGCGTGATTAATTGCTTCAATTGTCTGTGGCATAATACCGTCATCTGCTGCGACAACTAGGATTGCAATATCTGTAGCTTTGGCACCACGAGCACGCATTTCAGTAAATGCTTCGTGACCAGGAGTATCTACAAACACAATTTTCTTTTCTTTGTTGTTATCAAGGTAAACAGTGTATGCACCGATTGACTGGGTGATACCACCGACTTCGGTTGCAACAATTTTGTGTTTTGAAGCTCTAATGCTGTCTAACAATGTTGTTTTTCCATGGTCAACGTGCCCCATAATACTAACAACCGGTGCACGTTTCTTAAGAAGTTTCTTGTCGACTTCGGTTAAAGCCTTCTTTTCTTCCTCTTTTTCCATTTCTTCTTCAATATATGCATCTAAGTCTTCGTCTAAAACTTCAAGATTATATTCTGCACAAATCTTTTTGATAACATCAACATCAATCAATTGGTTAACTGTTACCATAATACCATTCATCATTAAGAATTTAACAATTTCAGCCGGAGTATGGTGAATTTTTTCTGAAAGTTCACTGATTGTCATTGCTTGTGTTACAACAATTGAAGTTACCTCTTTAACTTCTTCATCTTTGTGAGAACGTTTTTTGTGCTTTTGTGCGGCTGCTTTTTCTAAAGATATACGCTCTTGTTCTTCTTTCTTGTTAAATTCTTTGTCTTTTTTCTTTGAGTTATCTCCACGTCTTTTAACTGGACCTTTAGATTCATAAATATCCTGAGAAATAATATGGCGCTGGATTGGCTTTTTAGCATCAGGCCTTTCAGGACGTTTTACTTTATTTTCAGTATTTTCTCCTCTTGCTGGTTTTTCACCGCGTTGACCAAACGGTTTTCTTGGTCTTTCACCAGATTTGAATTGGTTCGGTTTATCAGTAGTTTTTTGTATTCCTTCTGGACGTTGTCTGACAATGTTCGGACCGGCTACAGGGCGAGGTGCACGTCTTACAATTTCTAAACGACTTTTAGGTTTTACAATCTCAACTCTTGGGCGTTTAACTTCTTCTTTAACCTCGTCTGTTTTTTGCATATCTTTAGGTTCAGCTTTTTTTTCAGTTGACTCAACTTTTTCTACTTTTTCAACTTCTTTAGATTTTTTTACGATAAAAGCTTTTGGCTTTTGTGGTTTTGCAACTTTATCGCCATTTGCAATAAAATCTTTAATCTTTTTCACCTGATCAAGAGTTAAGGTGCTGGAATGAGTTTTTCCAACAATAGAGATTTTTTCTAATTTTGCAATTAGCTCCTTGTTGGATATATTCAGTTCTTTAGCCAATTCATTAATTCTTATTGTATTATAACTCATTTATTATTTTCCCTTTCAGCTCCTCTGATACAGGAGTTCTTAAAATTTTTTGCAATTTATTTTTTTTGAAAGCCTTTTCAATACAAGATTTATTATAACAAAGATATGCAGATCTGCCAAATACGGCTGAATCACCGTTAATGACAAGGGTATTGGCAATATGTTCTTTTGTTATTTTAATCAGATTATCTCGATTTTTGATTTCTCCGCAGCCAATACATTTTCTATCTGTCATAAACCATCCTGCATTCTGTTATTCAACTTGAGCCAGTTTTTCCAACTTTAATTTTTGGTCGTACTCCATAAGAAGTTTAATCAATTCATCCAATTCCCCATCAATGACTGTCCAAACATTTAAGTTGTGATTAAGTCTATGGTCTGTCAATCTGCCTTGAGGGAAGTTGTAAGTTCTGATACGTTCACTTCTGT
>SAMEA3663006__coassemble_483_pt1 | contig 16332 bp, 18 predicted proteins | sample SAMEA3663006__metabat2_low_PE_025 | metagenome-assembled genome bin SAMEA3663006 (sample SAMEA3663006) | pig gut metagenome | biome: pig gut; feature: pig-associated habitat; material: faeces | place: France | collected 2012
GAATGGTAGACACGCATGCTTGAGGTGCATGTGGCGAGAGCTGTGGGGGTTCAACTCCCCCCATCGACAATTATTATACTAAGTATAAAATGTTTATATGAGGGAGGGGAACCCCACCGAACTAAGTTCGGTCAAGGTTCAAGCGCAAGCGAGCAAAGTGCGAAGGATTGAAAATGATAAGCTAAAATCGTTTACAATAAAGGAGTGTTTTTAAGAATGGGTAAACTAAAAGAAATCTTTGATATATTAATTTTATATAGATTGCACTCAAAATACTATCCAAAATTAGCTTTCTTTTTCTTATTTTCGCTAGTAATTGGATTGTTTTCAAGATATGTTGTGACCAATAAAATTACTTCTCCTAAAGCTATAGTACTAATATTGTTCATATTAAGCTTTATCGTTGTTCCTTTAGGTAGTATTTATTATGCTATCAGATGCGGAATTTCTGTTTATAAAATTAGTAAAAACCAATTTGACCATAATTATACAAATCAACAAATTTGGCTAAGTGATATAACGTATATTTTATTAACGTTATATATATTTATCGTTAATTACATTCCGAAAATGGCGTTACCTTTTTAAGAGATATAAATATCAGAAATAAATATTAAATACCCTATCAACTCTTTGTAAAAAAAAGCTTAAAATAACTTTTCTTTATGATATTATATTAAGTGGAGAAGTTTTTAAAATTATGCTTTCCCGACAATACCCTATTTTTACTTTTGTTTGGTGAAGTGTTAAACAAGTCCCGTATGACAATAACACTCAGATTGAATATTGTAAATGATTAATAATATAATAAGTTTTACATCTTCATATGTTGATAAACTTAATATCTTAAAATTAAATAAACAGAAAGAGTATTTGCCCCACCAGTCAATATTAGTTGAACTTGAGAGCTCTGACTTAGAAATTCTTAATGATATAAATAACAAATGGACGCAAAATTCTTTTGGGGATAATTTTGTATGTTGGGCGAAATATAACCACAAAAGAACCAATAAGCTTTTTGCCCTAACAACTCAACAAAATAATTTTAATAAATTGCAAGCAGACAGTATTCTTGGGTTAATGAATATTGACTTGCACAAAAGAAAGAGCAAAAGACACTATATAGAAACCAAACCTAATAATCTAGAATACAATAATGTAGGCTCTTCGCTTATAAATTATGCAAAAACTAAAACAAATAGAATAAAATTAACCGCAGGTAGTAAAAAATTAGTTGATAAGTTTTACACTCCACTTTGATTTATACATGAATATAAAAACAACAATGACAGATATGCTTATTGCGAGTTAATTTGGCTGAAAAATCAAACAATACTGGACAAATTAAAAATCTATTTAAAAACAAAATCTCGTATTTTTATAGAAAAACTGATTGATAAACTTTGTAATATTGCCTAAACATCTACTTGCTGTAGATTTATCTGCGGTTCAAATGACAGGCAACATGCCTGTCGTTTGCGTTATCTTTGACTTCATAATATAATAAAGTTTGAAGCCAATATTATAAAGTTTTGAGGAGAATATATGAATTTTAATGAACTAGACTTGTTAAAAGCTCAGAAAGCTGGAGTTATTTCGAGTGAAACATTCGCCAAATTACTTGAGTATTTAAAAAACTCTACAAATGGAGATATTGTTCCAAACAATTCAAATTCTTCTAATCTGACCAGAAAAACATCAAAATTTAATATTGAAAATTTTTTATATTACTTCGGTGCATTCATAATTATATCAACAATGGTATGGTACTTAGGTAGTATATGGGATAAATTTGGACATGGTGGCTTACTGGTAATATCTATCCTATATTTCGTATTATTTATAATAATTGGGAATTTCTTTTGGAAAAAGGATAAAAAAACACCCGGAGGATTACTATATGTATGCGCTGTAAGCGTTATCCCTTTATTGGTATGGGCTTTTGAATGTTTAGTAGGCATTATGCCTAAAGAGCTTGACACCTACAGTGATTTTCATGTTTTCATCCGCCAAGGATGGATAATGATGGAATTAGCAACAATATCAGTTGGTTGTATATTCTTAAAATATAGAAAATTTCCACTTCTTACTCTTCCTATATGCTACTCGGGATGGTACTTATCCATGGATATTGTTCCTCTTTGTTTAGGGCAAGCAATAGAACCTACTTGGGGAATGAGAAACTTTGCAACAGTTGTATTTGCTTTGTTAATGCTTGGCTACGCCTTAAAACTCGATAACAAAAAACAAGGAACAGAAGACTATTCTCATTGGCTATATATTTTTGGAGCAACAATGCTTTGGGGGGTAATTATTTCGATATTAGCACAATTTGAATTGAACAATGAATTTGCATATTTTCTAACAGCTATTATTAATTTGGCATATATGTTTATAAGCATATTGTTAAAGAGAAAAATATTTATGGTATGGGGAGCTATTGGTTTCTGGACATATTTGGGGCACCTTGCATATGAAATATTTGCAGATAGACCAATATTCCCAATTGTGCTGATTTTGTTTGGGCTATTAGTAATTTTCTTTGGGATATATTATTCTCAAAATTGCAAAATATTAGAAGAGAAACTTAGAAATTACCTAGGAATTAACAAAGAATAAACAACAAGCATATAGAATTAAATCTTTTCAAATATAAACCTAAAAAGTCATCAAAAATTTTGATGACTTCTGTGTATGAGTTATTCGATAAATCCTAAATATTACATCCACTCACAAGCATCGTGGTGACACAATGTGCTTTCTAGGTCCGACATAATATCTTCTTTGGTCATTTCATAGGTAACAGGAGTTATTGATATCTTGTTATTACGCACGGCTGCTATGTCAGAATTTGAATCCGCCGGTTCATTTGTTAACTCTCCGGCCATCCAATAATAGACTTTACCACGAGGGTCAACACGTTTTTCGTATGTGTTAGTGAACATTTTTGAACCCAATTCAGTAATCGCTATTCCTGCAATATCCTCTTCGTCAAGAAGGGGAACATTTACGTTTAACAAAGTTTTTTTAGGAAATTTAAAATCTTTTAAACGAATTAGCATTCCGCGAATAAATTTTGCAGTATATTCAAAATCTTCGTAATCCGATTCCATTGTTGCTAAAGAAACAGCAATACTCGGAATCCCCATCATTGCACCTTCCATAGCACAACTTACGGTGCCTGAATATAAAATATCAGAACCTAAATTCGGACCATGATTTATTCCGGAAATTACTATATCAGGCTGTTCTTCCTGAGATAAAATCGCATTTATTCCAATTTTTACGCAATCTCCGGGAGTTCCTGTTGTAACCCAAGTTCTTTTAGCTCCGCTTATTGTTTCGAGCTCTTCAACACGTAAAGGAGTATGAAGCGTTAACGAATGTCCTGCAGCACTACGTTCTCTATCCGGTGCTATTACATATACATCATGGTCTGTTGCAAGTGTTTTAGTCAAAACTCTTATACCGTTTGCTGCAATACCATCGTCATTTGAAATTAATATTTTCATAAATCTCCTTTAAATCCACTCTATTCTATAAAACTATATTTCCATGATAATACCTTTTTAAGTTTTTTCAATAGCACTTTTCTAAAATTGTAAACATTTGTAAAGAATACAAAAATAATAGAAAAAATATAGCAATTATATATACCCAAAATTGTTTATATACATGTAACACGAGGAAAGCTTAAATTTGAGGAATCAAACAAAAATTTAAGCACACACACTACACTTCACACTATTTGAGGAATGAATCAAAAGTTTATTCCAAGGACTCCCTAAAAAGAGTCCTTTTTTTTTGCCTTAAAACCTATTCTGAACACTAAAAAAGAAATTTTCAAACCAATTAAATAGCAATAAACAAGAAAGCAAACATTATACTTAGAGATAATGCGCTAAATAAGAACCATTTGTGCATAATTGGGTGTTGTAAGCCCCAAATTTCTTTAATAGTAAGTGTTGCATTATTTATAGTTTGCATATAACTCTCCAAAAACTATCTCTTACATTATTTATTTTCTACAAAATCATTAAATTAACATCACCCGATTAGTTGATTATTTACATCCTTTCGGGTAATATACAGTAGTATGAGAAAAGTTGAATTATTAATGCCTGCGGGCAATATGGAAAAATTAGAATATGCCGTAAGATACGGCGCAGATGCAGTTTACTTGGGCGTTGTAGACTTTAGTTTAAGAGCAATGCGCAAAGGGAACATTATTACATTAGAAAATCTGGCACAAGCCGTTGAACTTGCACACAAACTTGGTGCAAAAGCTTATGTTACTTTAAATATTTTTGCTTTTAACAAAGATATCAAACACCTTGAAGAATGTATTGATAAGTTTGCCGAGGCAAAACCTGATGCGGTTATTGTAAGTGACTTTGGAATTTTCAACCTTGTTAAAAAGAGAATGCCAAATGTCGATATTCACGTTAGCACTCAAACCAATACACTTAACTACGAAAGCGTTAAGTTTTGGAAAGACTTAGGCGCAAGTCGTGTAATTTTGGCAAGAGAACTTGCAATAAAAGACATCGCTGAAATTCGTAAACAAGTTCCTGATATTGAGCTTGAATGTTTTGTACAAGGTGCTCAGTGCGTATCATTCTCAGGCAGATGTTTGTTAAGCGATTATTTCACTAACGGAGAACGTGATGCAAACCACGGAAATTGTTCTCAGTCTTGCAGATGGAGTTATAAACTTGTTGAAGAAACTCGTCCCGGAGAATATTACGAAATCAATCAGGATGAACGCGGCTCTCATATATTAAGCCCGAAGGATTTGTGCCTTGTTGAGTACTTGCCACAACTTATAGAAGCTGGAGTTGACTCCTTGAAAGTTGAAGGAAGAACAAAGAGTCTTTATTACGTTTCAGCAGTTGCTAAAACGTATAGAGCTGCAATTGACGAGTGTATGTCTAATCCGTCTGCGGATTTGCATAAATACTTTATTGAATTGCAAAAAGTCGGTAACAGAGGCTATACAACAGGATTTGCATTAGGAGAAAATAAACCGGACAGTTATAGTTATGACATTTCAAAAGGACTTGCCGGGGCAGATTTTTTGTGTGAATTTAAAGGTAAAGAACAAGATGGAGCTTTTCTTGTAAAAATTAAAAATAAAGTTCTTTTGAATGATGAAATTGAAATAATCACCCCAACAGAGCAATTCAAAACGCAAATAACCAAGATTACAAATGATAGTGGGGAAGAATTGCCACTCGGGAATACAAATGACGACGTATGGATTACATTCTCAAAAGCACCAACTGATTACAAATACGCTATTGCAAGAACAATTGGAGTAAAATCACATGTTTCTTAAACCTGATTATAATCTAAAAAACATATACGATATTGACTTAAACGAATTGAAAGACAAAGGAATCAAAGCTTTGTTATTTGATTTGGACAGTACACTAATGGAGTCAAAAGCAGGCAAATATAATGAAAAGACAATCAATTGGCTTAATAATGTAAGAAAAGATTTCTTTATCGGAGTTGTTTCTAACAATCATAATCCGCAGTATATCGAAAAAGTTAAAGCTGTATCTGATTTCCCGTTAGTATTTGAAGCCAAAAAACCTGATACAAAAGCGACAGAGAACTTTATGCAATGCAATGGCTTAACATCCGAATGTACCGCATTTGTTGGCGATAGACCTCTAACGGATGTTCTTTGTGGGAAAAGAATAGGATGTACAACAATTTTAGTTGACTCAATTTCTGCCGATAGAGAAAAACCTATTGTAAGATTTGCAAGAAAACTTGAAAGACTTGCGATAAGAAAATAAATTATGAACAGTCGTTTAATCAGAGTTTTTCGCTACGAGAGATATTTTTTAGCAATAGTTTTAATATGTATAATGCTGTTGTTTGCTCAATTTAGCGGAGAAAAAGAGATTATATTTCCAGAGATTGCAGCACTTGCGATAGGGGCATGGATTTCAGAAAAACAGATATGGGAAAGCAATAAGCGAAAAATATTTATTCTGGTATCTTTAGCATCTTTAGTAGGTGTTCTTACTGTCAGATACATGCCTGTTCCGATGATATTTCAAGTTTTGACTTGTTATGCTTTTACCGGAATAGCACTAACTATTGCCGATACAAATTTAATTCCGATAATTTCTGCATGTATCCTACCTATATACATGCAAACAACCAGTTGGATTTATCCGATTTCGGTAACAGCTATGGCAGCTATTATTGTCGGAATGCAATATTTAATGGAAAAATTTCATCTTCGTCCTATAAATCATTATCAACCGTGCCATTTCAGCATCAAAGAACAATTTAAACGTTGGAGCAAGCTATTATTGGTATTGTTGATTTTGGCACTGCTTCCTGTTGAAACAAGAAACGTTTATTTTATTGCCCCTCCACTAATCGTAACATTTACGGCATTTTCTAACCCTGATAATCCTGTAAGAAAAATACCGTTCAAAACTTTTTTAGTAATTGTAGTTGCAGCATTTGCAGGTGCCGGTTCAAGATTATTACTGAATATGTATCTGCATTTTCCACTTGTTATTTGTGCAATAACAGCCTGTATAATTTTATTTTTTACATTCGAAAAAATTCGGACACTTTTTCCCCCCGCAGGTGCAATATTGTTACTTCCGTTAATTTTAAATTACAAAGAATTGATATTTTTCCCTGTGCAAGTTACAATTGGGGCAGCGGCTGTAATAGGTTCGTGTTATATTTTATTTAAAAATAAGTCCCCAAAATTAAAGTCAAAGGAGAATTAAGAAAATGAAAATATTAGTTGGAATGTCAGGTGGTGTAGATTCATCAGTAACAGCATTAATGCTAAAGGAACAAGGACACGAGGTAATTGGTGCAACAATGGCTATTTGGGGCAAAAGCGGTGTTCACAAAAAAATTCAAGAAAAAATAAATGCACTACCGGAAAATAAAAAACCGACTCACGGAGCTTGCTACGGTCCCGATGAAAAAGAAGATATTGAAGAAGCAAGAAAAATTGCTGAAAGCATTGGAATACCGTTTCACGTATTTGATTGTGCAGAACAATATGAAAAAATTGTATTAGACAACTTTAAAAAAGAATATTTAGATGGCAGAACGCCAAACCCTTGCATTTGGTGCAATAGCCTTATTAAATTTGATGTTTTACCAAGATTAGCAAAAGAAAACGGAATAAATTTTGACAAGTTTGCGACAGGGCATTATGCAAGAATTGAAAAAGAAGGCGACAGATATTTATTAAAACGCGGTCTTAATGAAAATAAAGATCAATCGTATTTTTTGTATCGCTTAAAACAAGAACAGCTCGCAAATATTATGCTGCCTCTTGGAACTTTTAAAAAAGAAGAAATAAGAAGTATTGCAGAAAAACATGGATTGAAAGTTTTTGATAAACCTGATAGCCAAGATTTTTACGAAGGCGATTACAATGAACTTTTGGAAGTTCAACCTGAGAAAGGAAATATCGTAGATAAAAACGGCAAAATATTAGGACACCATGAAGGAATATGGAATTACACAATCGGTCAACGAAAAGGACTTGGTATTTCAGCTTCTGAACCTTTATATGTACTTGAATTGAGAAAAGTAACAAATGAAGTTGTTGTTGGTGGGAAGGACGATACAATGAAAGATTCTCTCGTTGCCACTAAGTTAAATTGGATTCCTTTTGACTATTTAAAAGAAGAAAGAACTTGTCAAGCCAAAATTCGTTCAACTCAAAAACCTACGGATGTTACAATTATTCCGCTTGAAAACGGTAATGTACTTGTAAAATTTGAAGACCTGCAAAAATCAATTGCCATAGGACAATCAGTTGTATTTTATGATGGGGAGATTGTTCTTGGCGGTGGAATTATTGATGCATAATCTTTTCATAAAAAGCGCAAAAAATATTTTTTTGAGTTTTACTATATTATGCTCACATGTGTATCCGGTATAAAATTTCAGACGAATAGTCCTATACAAGCAGGTTATAAGCCCATGCCTGTAAAACGTCCTGTGTCGCAAAAAAACGATTTTGTGACATATGACGCTGCTATTTCCAATATTAATCGGGCAAAGATTGCTTTTGGCGGATATTATGGCGATTGGCAGCCGGCGAAAAAGTTGTTTTACAATTTAACCGGAAGAAACGACATATACGAGGATAACTGGACAAAAGAACATTTAATGTACGCCGATGGGAAAAAGTGGGTTAATGCGCCACCGAATGAACTTTTAAAAAGAACTCCGGAACAAGCGATACAGTCAATTTGTACTATAACCAAACCAGATAACCAATACCCCGGAATACCACCTTATATTCCATCGCCCAATTATGGTGATAAGTGGGGACGTTTTGCTAATTATATTGAAATAAATCCTCGTCTGGTTGCTAAATATGATGGTGATAGAGTATCAGAAGGTTTATTCGGAGTTATGAAGTTGTTACCTGCTATGCCACCATCTTCAAATAAGGGGGCAACCTGTATATTATTATCGCAACTTTACCCTGATATGTACGGAGATGGAAGCACACATGACGAATCTCTTTATTGCGCAAACTTACACTCAGGAATTAGCAACAATCTGACATCTGAAGGTTTATACGGCAAAATGGGAGCAGATGAACAAGTCAAAGCATTTAACGATTTAGCACATATGATGGGCTTAAAAACAGGTATAAGAATGCCACTTTCGGCAGGACAAATGCGCGTAAAAGGACAAGAATTTGACTGGTACCACCATGAAAAAGCATTTATTGATGCGTGTGTTTGGGCTGTCGAATTAGGCTTTGATGCGATATACTTTGATAGCGGTAAACATGTAATAGACAACAACGGCTATGTTGGGATTGGCGCTTTACCAAACGATAAACAATTGGCATATATTTTATACCAAGTTCGCAATCAAACAGGGCGAAATGATATAGCATTTATTGGCGAAAAATGTAATGACGATTACCGCTATAAAGAACTTGGTTTGACTGCCGGAACCGATTGGGGAAAAGCAGATGATATTTACAGCGTAAAACACGAATCTAAGAAACAAGCTTATAACAGAGAATATGCAGCAGGTCCTGAAGTTTCAAATGACAATGACGATGGAAGTTTGAGGTTTGAAGACAGGCTAAACAGACTAAATTCATGCTTGTGGGGATTTGAAAACCCCGCCGATAAGCTTCCTGCATTTATGCAAATACACGATATATTTCCGCTTTCTCCGTATACCAATACTCATGATTCAATGATGCATACCAAAAAGATGAATGGTTCAGATGCGTGGACAGAGTGTGAACGCCACTGGGATGGAGTTTTTAACACTTCAAATGAGGCAAATGATTACAGAAACAGAGTCTACCAAGTTTTCTTAAATGCAATGACTCATTAAAAACAAATTGTGATTGACATTTAAAGAGTTTTTGAGTAATATAGGAGTGTACTTTTGAGTACACAAATATTACACAAAGGTACGCAAAAACGCATATGGGTTTGTAGCTCAGTTGGTAGAGCAGTTGACTCTTAATCAATTGGTCGAGGGTTCGAGCCCCTCTGAGCCCAAAATAAATGAAGTCAGAAATGGCTTCTTTTTTTTATTTTTGAATTTACACATACAACAAAGCGGGCAGACTTTCGTCTGCCCGCACGATATTTATAAACCATACACATATTATTTTGTATTATTCAACTAAACAAAAAGATTGATGCGCATGATTTCTCCCATAACCTTCTCGTCTGGTAAAAGAGGTAGGTTGAAAATGCCTAAGATAAGCAAACGCATTATAATCCCATTCATCTCCAGACCATAAATAAAAATCAGAAGATGTAAACCCAAGCTCAGTTGCTTTATTCTGATCCCAAGTTAAATTACTAACATTATCTAAAGCTCCAATACTTGGATTTCCTTTATATAATTGTCCTGCAAGCTTTGCTAAATCATCCATTGATGGTAATTTACTAACACCTCCACATTTTGCAACAGCACCTGCCCAGTAATCATTTGTACGACATGAACTATCAGAACAACATTCTCTAATACCTAATTCATCTTTTTGTGCCATACAATCATTATAAGATAATGCTGTTGGGGTAAATAAACCACCAAAACATTTGCCATTTAATTCAAATGCACAAGTATTTCCCAATTTATTAGCATTGAATAAAACCACGTCATTACTTAATCTATTAGGTTTACTATGCCCATTAACCTCAAAAACGGCTGCTACGCAACTTGCGGATGGGTGCGATTCAGGCTTGTTATCTGTTGTACTCCAGCTTAATTTTTCTAACGAATCTATTGCAGGACACTTTTTATTGTAACTTAATATCATTGGAACTCCGTCAGCAGTGACGATACCAACGTTGTTACTTGAGTAATCCTGTTTATCATTCGTTTCCATCCCCAATTGACTACCGGTTTTGGTTTTGGATATATCCCAAGTCTTGCCATTACCCAAATCTACAATGTCATAAGGCCAACAACCACGTAAATTATTCACATCACATCTTTTGGAGATTTTTAAGTGTTTTTGTAGCTCGTCTACAAAAGCATCTGTACTATCATAAGGACCAATTAGGTTTAATCGTGCCATTTTCTCTGTTGCTAATGAAAACTTATACTTCGCTGAACGAATTTGCTCCGCTCTGATTTTTGCTTGAACATTAGTTAACAATGCCGGTAGTGTCAATGCGGCAACTATGCCAACTATGCCAAGGGTGATGAGGACTTCAGCAAGGGTGAAAGCTCTTTTTTCTACTGGACTGTGTTGAGTGGTGCCCCAAACCCTGTCATTACGGCTTAGAAGAGTGCCCTCCCCCCGGAAAACTGCACTACGACTGACTTTCAGCGTTTTCTTAACTTTCTCTATCATTCTTAATCCTCCGGTTTCCATTTCTACATTTTTGTCCGTTATACATTTAAATTATAACCTATCTCTCACAATTCCGCAAGTATGCGCAAACAAAACTTATAAGAACGCCACTCCGAATAAAAAATATTAATCTTTTACCTTTAATTCACAGCACATTTGACAAGCACCAAAAACTTTTGCTGCTTTAAGATTTTTTCGAAAACATCTATAATGAGGCAAATTAAAAACTTCAAGCAAATTTCCATCTTTTATATTCCCGATTTTTTGCGATAAGCAAGGGTAAACATCCCCTGCCGGATTTATCATCATATTTGAATACGGATACTTACACGGCTCATATATTTCACTTATCGGTTTATCCGCCGGTGTTTCAAAGAATTTTTCTATCGTTTCAAGCGGATTTTTTGAATACTCAAATTTTGGTGCAAATCTAATCTTTACATCAGAATGTTTTGCCAAAGCTTCTAACTCTCTGTAAACCTCTTTAAAATGCTCCATATCAAAATATTTCTCAATCGGATAATTCTGATTAAACTCCGGCACAAAACTATCAAACAATACCGAATTTTGTTTCAAATTATTATTTCTGAGGAATGAAATTGACAAAAAGTTAAATTTCATCTCATCACACATTTTATATAATTTCACAATATCGTCTAAATTATTTTCAAGAACAATCGTCTTGATATCAATCATAGGACGTTTTGAACGAGAATTCATTTTTTCAAAATTAGACATAATTTTATCAAAAATACCGTCTTTTGCACGGTTTTTATCATGATTTTCTCCATATCCGTCAAGCGATACCGAAAGCAACATCATCTTACTTTTTATAAACGCATCAATAATTTCATCGTTAATCAAAACCCCATTTGAAACAACATTTAACTTCCCAAAAGTTTTCTTTGCGGTTTTCATCAAAATATCAATAAAATCTTTACGAACCAAAGGTTCTCCGCCAACAAGCGTTACAAACGAATACCAAGGGATTTGCTCAATAACCTTGAACCACTCTTCTGTAGTCAATTCCTCTTTGTTTCTATCGCACCCGACATAACAATACGGACACTGCAAATTACATCTGTAAGTCAACTCAAAAAAGTACCTCAAAGGAATTTTCGCCATGCCGGAATTATCCCGATACGAAGGCTCCGCATACAAATTTCTACCTATATCAAACAAATCAGATAAATTAACCATATTCGCTCCAAATTCTCTCGTTAGTGTTTATCATACCGCAAAAATCAGTATTTGACGAACTTTCTATTTATCTTCCGATAACAATCCGCGAAAATTTACTGATGCATACTGTCAATCCCCCACCAGAATAACTTGCACAACATCAAACAAGACAAGTTACTAATTGTTTTAAAATTTGATTTTTTATTTAATTACAACGTGAAATAAATATTTTAGAAAACGAGGTAAGTAAAATGCTGAAAACTAATTTACTAACAGATGAAGAGATTAAAGCTTTAGACGAAAGATATTGTTCTTGGGGCGATACTGTCCACTATTCAAAGAACCCAAAAGTTTTTAGAGATTGCGAAGGTTCTTTTATGTATGACAGCAAAGACACACCGTATCTTGATTTACAAATGTGGTATGCAAGCTGTAATTTCGGATACAAAAACAAAAGAATTACAAATGCCGTTATAGACCAAATTCAGACCTTACCTCAAATAACTCCTAAACATTTAAACCGTACTTCCACGTTTTACTTGCACAAAAAATTGCACAAGCAAACGAAAAACGTTTTGGAGAAGTTGGGCGTGTTCACTTTAACGTAGGTGGTGCGCAAGCAACAGAAGATGCACTCAAAGTATCCAGAAATTACACACATTCACAAGGAATATTTGCTTTTATGGGAGGCTACCACGGGAGAACAATGGGAGCAACATCCGTAACATCAAGTTACAGATATAGAGAACGGTACGGACATTTTGGAGATAGAGCACATTTTGTGCCGTTTCCGTACTGTTTTCGCTGCCATTACGGTATGAAATGCGAAAATTGTGATTTCTATTGTGTAAAACAATTCGCCAAAAATTTCGAAAGCGAATACAATTCATTTTATGACTCTAAAACAGGAAATTGCGAATGCAAAACATTTATTGCTGAACCGATTCTCGGAACAGGCGGTTACATAAATCCGCCAAAAGGATATTTTAAAGCTTTAAAAAAGGTGCTTGATGATTTTGGGATAATGTTAATAATTGACGAAATACAAATGGGAATGTTCAGAACAGGTAAACTTTGGGCAATCGAAAACTACGGAATTACACCGGATGTAATTACTTTTGCAAAATCTATTACAAACGGAATGAACCCACTTTCAGGCTTCTGGGCTAAAGAAAAATTTATCGCCCCAAATGTTTTTCCGGCAGGAAGCGCTCACTCTACTTATGCCTCAAATCCTATAGGCACAAGAGCCGGTTACGAAATAATGTGTCTAATCGAGGATGAAAACTTTGAACAAACAATTCCTATTAAAAGCAAACGATTTATTAACGGCTTAAATTATCTCAAAAACAAATATCCGCAATTCATTGGAGATGTTGGCGGAATCGGGCTTGCATTGAGGATAGAATTAACTCAAGCTGATGGAATAACCCCTAATAGAGAATTATGCGATGCAATGCAAGAAGAAGGATTGAAAGGTAATTTAACCTACAATGGCAAAAAATGTGGACTAATTCTCAATAACGGAGGCTTTTATAAGAATATTATCACTCTTGTTCCATCACTCTATATAAGTGACGAAGAAATTGATATGTCGATTGACTTATTAGACCAGTTATTTGCGAGGTTTGCCAAATAGTGACTCTTAACTTTAAATTTAAACACAACCACAACGATAAAGCGGTATTATTGTTCCATGGAATGACAGGAAGTCCGTTTGAGCTGAAAAAGTTCGGACACTATCTTTATACACAAGGCTACGATGTTTATGCAGAATGCCTTCCCGGGCACGGCGATGACTTTGAAAACATAATGAATGTTACGTACAAAGATTGGGAAAATTTTGCGTATAAAAAATTTGAAGAACTAACCATTCAATATTCTGAAGTATTTGTCGGCGGATTATGCCTCGGAGCACTACTTGCACTATCAGTCGCTGAAAAATTTCCAAATATTGTAAAGGGAATAATCGCTCTATCTTCGACTTTATATTTAGACGGAACCAGAATGCCTTGGTATAGCTTTCTCATGCCGGCAGGTTTTGCAACAATAACCCGATTTTTCTACAAGTATCCGGAAGGTGAACCTTATGGGATAAAAAATAAAAAGACAAGAAACGTCATAAAAAAATTACTAAATAAAAATGATATCGGACTCGATAATTTTCCAATAACTTGCATTTATGAACTGTGCAAATTATCAACTTCCGTACAAAAAAATCTTAAACAAATATTTGCACCAATTCTCATAATCCACTCAAAAGAAGACGACTTAACGAGTCTAAAAAGTGCATACAAAGTTTACAACAAAACATCCTCTTTCCATAAGAATTTAATAATCCTAAAAAACAGTTACCATATGGTTTTATACGACAATGAAAAAGAATATGTTTTTGAACTTTGTTCCAAATTTTTAAAACAAAATACAACAAAAAAAGAAAGTCTGACATGTTAAAAATATTTTTTATAACAATCTCATCATTTTTAATCCTTAATATATTAATAGGAAAATTACTCTTGAGCTTAAAAAGTAAAAGCAAACATCTTTCTTTGTGCGGACTTGTGATGGCTTTAGCATTTACAACATACACAATAACAACGATATTACTAATGCTCACAACTCCAAATTGGTCATTCAAAGCCTTTTGGTTATGCCTTGGATTAACCCCTTACATAATAGGAGAATTCTCAAAGTTCAAAACTCTAGATACAGCAATAGTCTTACAAATAACAACAATATTGCTCGGAGAATTTGTTTGTATTTTTAAGCTTTAGAAAAACTTTATACTAATTAAATTTTGAAACTTGCTAAAAAACAAATCACAATCCGAACTCACTTCTTACTTCATCAAAACTTTTAACTGATTGAATTTCTGAAATTGGCTGATTAATAAATTTGTCCATATAAAGCGTACTATACCAACGACCGAATTTGTATCCGCAAGACTCCAATCGCCCTGCATGGCTATACCCCATTTTTTCATGAAATTGCATGCTATTAAAATCGGAGTACTTATCACTTGGGAAAGTTATCAATGCAATTGTTTTGACAACCCCTTGAGCCCTCAAAACATCTTCTAATAACTGATATAATTTTTTCCCTATTCCAAGTCTTTGATATCCCTTTTTTAAATAGACAGACAATTCTGCATTCCACGCGTAAGCAGCACGCGGATGGAATTGCCCAGCATAAGCATACCCAACAACCTCATTTTCAAATTCTGCAACAAGATAAGGATACATCTTTAAAGTAGATTGTATTCTATTTTTAAACTCGTCTAATGAAGGAATTTCATACTCAAAAGTCAATGCCGAATTTTCAACATAATATGCATATATGTTAAGTAAATTTTGCGCATCATCAACATGTGCAACTCTTATATTAATTTTATCCATAACAATCCCCTCCCACTTTAAATATATACTTTAAATTAAATTTGAAAAATTGGTTGAATAAATCATTCCAAACTCACTCGCTTTTTGATAGTATTCATGAACAAATTTTTCTAACTTCCCTGAAGACCGAATATCAGAGTCAATTTTAGATACTTTCCCCATAAGGATGTCCTTTTTTCTGGTTAATTCTTCTGGAACAATCAAGTTTTTACTTTCATATTCATTAATTTTATCAAACAATTTTTTCATTTGGTCAAATAACTCCCCAAGAACTTTTTTCCCAATATATTCGTCCATTCCATTGGCAAATAACTTGTAGTTTTTGTCAGAAAAATTTTGTCCTACTTCTATACTATTAAATTCTCCATTACTATTTATTGCCACTATCTTCTTTAGTTTTAAGTTGTAAAACACTCCAATATCTCCACCATCTGGAGAACTTAAAGGAGCAGTTTTCCCCTTACCAAATACGTCAGGATGAGAGTGATAAACTTCTAAATCTCTAGGGATGTCTTCTTTTATAAATCGTTCCCCCATGCCTGGGATATCGAAAAAAGCTTCATTGCATTCATTATGAGAACCATTACCTTCCCCAATAATAGTTGTTCCTTTTTTAGCAATAACTCTTTCAAATTGGTCTTTTGTCGGTCTATTTAACGAATCTTGCAACCTATTATTAATATATTTCATAGCACTTTTCTCACTTTGAAACTTTATTGAACCATCAGAAAATACTACCCCTAAACTATTTGGGGCAAGTTTTCCTTTAAAAGGTTTTGTTTGCAAAATGTTACTTTTGTTAAAAGCTTTAAAATAATTAGAACATTTATCTGCAAGATTAAATACAACTTTTGCAGTACTCATAAAATTCATTTCCCCGTTTTTATATTAACTCTTTAT
>SAMEA3663006__coassemble_495_pt1 | contig 16008 bp, 13 predicted proteins | sample SAMEA3663006__metabat2_low_PE_025 | metagenome-assembled genome bin SAMEA3663006 (sample SAMEA3663006) | pig gut metagenome | biome: pig gut; feature: pig-associated habitat; material: faeces | place: France | collected 2012
TGCTTCGACTGCAATTAATGCACCTTTGTAGCGACGCATGGTTTTTAAAGTTCTCAAGCCAATAGCAGGAATGTCAAATCTTTTGTCTTGAGAAGGTTTTGCAACTTTAATAACAGAAGCACCTTTCTTAGCAAGTTTTGCACCACGCTTAATACAAACATCAGTACCTTCAATAGCCTCAACCGCCATCGCCATTTTGTCTTTAATAACAACAGATTGCCCAACGTCAACTTTGCCCATCTCTTTAGCAAGCCAAAATCCGTAATTAACATCTTCCATTTGAGCTTCTGTAGGTTTGTGTTTGCCAAGAACTCCGGCAGGAATCATCAAGTTTTTAATGAAAATAGTTTGGTCTAAAACACAAATACCAAGTTTTTCAAATTCTCTCACAATAAGTAGCATAACTTCGTCATCATTTAAGCGTTTAACTGATTTTAAAATTTCAATAGCTCTTGAATCAAATTTGTAAAGTTTTAAAAGAACACTCTTATTAACTTTTCCAAGAAATGTAGCTTGTTTTATTTCTTCATCCTTTAGAATCTGTTCAATGCGATTAATTTCTCCAGGATGGCAAGAATAAACTTTTGAACAATATTTCTTTAGCTGCGATAAATTATCTTTTGAAAAAGAAATACATACTACATCAAATCCATTTTCTTTAGCATATTGAGCCATTTTTACGGGTAATGTTCCATCACCTGCAATCAATCCTTGTTTATGTTCCAATTCTAATGACACTTTTATAATCCTCTTTTCTATTTTGTTCTTAATTGATAAATCTCTTTTACTTGCTCGTCAGTGAGCAATTTAGCTCCACCAAGCAATTTTGTATTTAATACCACTTGTGCATAAGATTCAGCTAAAACCAACTTATAAAACGCATCTTCAATAGTTTTATCGCCAACAATAAAACCATGATTTGCCATCAAAACAGCATTATATTCATTAAAATATTTTGATGTTTTTTCAGCCAAATCTACAGATGAAGGCAAACCGTATTCAGCAAGCGGAATCTGCCCGAAATAAAAAACATTTTCAGCCATAATCGGTTCGTCTAATGCCAATCCTGCTGAAGCAAACGAGCTCAAAAATGGGCTATGCATATGCAGAATATAATTAACGTCTTCACGCATTTTGTAAAAAGCAGTATGAACTAATTTTTCGCTGGATGGCTTTTTAGTACCTTCTACTACATTTCCTTCAAAGTCAATCACTGCAAAATCATCTTCACTCAAATATCCGTTTGCAGAACCTGATGATGTTATCAAAATTTTATCACCAAATCTTGCAGACATATTACCGGAAATTCCTGGAGTAAGATTTTTCTCTTCTGCTAACTTGCCATATCTTATTATTTCTTGTTTTAGTTCATCTATTGTCTTCATTGTATTTGTTCTCTATCTGGATCTTGAATTTCTATAACCTCAGCATGAGTTCTCTTAACTTTTGGAGGCGTTTTCTGGTCAAAGTTTACCAATTCAACTTTTTCTGAATCATCTCTTGCAAGTTTTTCAGGATTTTTGATTACCATCTTTTTGTAATCGACACTTGTGCCCTTCATATCAAGAGAAGTCGTAAACAAGAAAATAGTTTGCTCACGGATAAAATCATACCCCAAAGTAACTTTTACGTCATCCGGTCCTAAAGAAAAATAAAACCCATTTTCTTGAAAAACTTTATTATTTGGAGCATCGTCAGATAGATTTGCAGATGTTACCCAAGATACAGTCAAATACTTGTTTACGCGCAACGATTCTCTCGCAAAAACATTTGACTTACCGTAACGATATGTATCAAACCTTGGAATAGGTGTTTTGTCATCAAATGCAGATATAAAGTATCCTAAATCTTGCATCCAGTATTTATATTGAGTGTGCAACATTGGACCAATTCTTCCGATAAACTGCGTGTCACCGGTTCCATATAATGCAGCACTACCTTGCATTACCAAGGCTAAATTTGCCAGTATACGTTTGTCTTTATTTTCATAATTGTACAAACTTTGAGCTAATTCTGCCATATACTTAAGTCTTGTTGTCCCAATTCCACCGGAACTAATATTTTCATTTCGTCTGTTATAGTTGGAATCCTGAATATAACCCGCTGTAATTCTTTGTCTATATCTTGCTGAAAGCCCTTTTGCAAGAGTGTTAGGAATAGTGGTAGAATCTCTATACACTGCTTCAAGTTGGTATTTAGACATCCCACTGCCGATAAACCAGTCTTCAATATATGAATTTACACCGTATTGCAAATACAAACGATCATCCAAAAATTGACGACCTTTTAACATAAAAATATCTGCCGCAGAACCATAATAGGCTTCCGTAAAGTTTGTACCGCTTCTATATTTTAAAGCAGCACCGGCTCCAAACCCGCTCTTATAATTTAAAAACGGAATAACCTTAAATGTTCCACCACCATACGGTGAGTCAAATACAAACCCAGGTCCTACGAACATTCCTAATCGTGGTTTTGAACCTAATTCAGGATAATTCGCCTCAAAATATTCGTGGTTTTTGTTTGTGTGAGCGGTAAACGAGCTGAAACGTGTTAGATGATTGTCATGCAAATATATGTCAGCATTTTTAACCGTTACGACATCATGGTCTTTTTTCGCTGTTACATATATTTCATCGGCCTTGATTTTAACTTTTAAGCCGTCATCTCCTGTTATCGTTGAACGATCATTTTCGTCTATGAGCATATTTTCAAGACGGGGACCAATCATACGTGAGCGAAGATATAGGACATAATGCTTATCCCCTGTCATTGTTCCATCTTCAAGTACAATGGTGTCTTCTGATGCCGTAACATTTTTTGCATTGATAATCATATTCATCTTATCAGCTTTCATATTTTTAACGATAGAAGTTTCGTCATTCATGTTAATCTGAATATAATCACCATAAATAGAAGAGCCGTCTTTAATTATTTCTACATTATCGTAAGCTTTTATAATATTACTTGCAGTATTATAAACAAGTTTATCCGCTTTAATCGTTACCCCTTGAGGAGGGAATGACAATACAGGATGTCCGGTTGCAATTAAATCTGCAGTATCATCGCTATAATCCATTTTGTCACAGTCTAAAATAATATCTTTTTCTGCAACAACTTCTTTTACTCCCCCAGACAACTCTAATTGATTTTCAGAAGGTTCAGCAGAGTCAACCTTCGCATTATCAGAATCTTTTGTGTCGGTTTCAGTTATTTTAGATTTGTTACGCTTAAATACATTTTTAAACTTTTCAAACTTAGAAGTTTTTATTTCGTTACCGGATTTATCTTTGTATACTTTGTTAATATTTCTTTCTAATAAATCTTCGTCAAGATAATCAAAATTATTATCTTCAAGCTCTTTCTGCTTAATTACCTCTTCTTTGTCAGCATCTTCCTGTTGCCATTTTTGCTCTCTTTTCAAGGTTTCTTGCGCTTCATTATAAGCTTTTGTACGGAAGTAATTTGTCATTTTAATACGATACTTTTTGAAAAGCGGCATTCCTTTGGCACTTCTGACATCACCTCCGCTAAACTGAGGGATTGAACCGGTTAAGTCTTCATTTGTATGAAATACGTCAGAATTTCCAGATGTTTGATTTCTAATAGTAGCATCTTCAAAAAATTGCGCCTGCTGTTCTTCAAGTTCATTGCCTTCATAGAAATCACCACTACGCACAACAGCAGCGAAAGCCCCCGAGCTTAGCATAATGATTGATAATAATGATATAAAAGCTAACTTTTTCAAGATTACTCCCTTAATTAGATATAATTCAACGGATTATTTGGTTTTCCGTTTATACGAACTTCAAAGTGGCAATGAGGTCCAGTACTGTAACCGGTAGTACCCTCATGCCCGATAACTTGTCCTTTGCTTACATTTTGCCCATTACTTACTGTAATTGATGACATGTGAGCATACAATGTTGTTGTAGGTCTGTTGTTAATTACACCGTGGTCAATAATAACAACCTTACCATAACCACCATACCATCCGGTATAAATAACTCTCCCTGAATTAGAGGCATGAATATTTCCATAATTTGGACCTCCGATATCAACACCGGAGTGGAAAGTTCTGCTCTTAAATATCGGGTGAGTCCTCCAGCCAAATGGAGAAGTTATTCTACCACCAATAGGCTTCATAAAACCTGCTGATGATACTTTAACCGTAGAATGACTATAACTACTTAACATAGCCTGTAAACTTGCAGATTGTCTTGCCAAATCACGTTCAGAACGCTCATATGCAGCCCTATCGGTTTTCAAACGATTTATCATACTATGGTTTTGTGCTATAGCTTGTTGAATAGACTGTTTCTGATATTTTATTTGTTCCATTGACTGTGCAATTGAACGTTTTTGAGCTTCAATATCTGTTTTCATCTTAGCAAGTTTTGCAGCTCTAACTTTCAAAGCTACCATACGGTTATAGTCATTGCGAATAACAATTCTCTCAAAATACAATGTATCAAGCATTGCATTCAAGTCTTTTGCCTTGAAAATAAGGTCAAACATGCCTGTTCGTTGAGTTTTGAACACAAGTCTGATTCTATTTTTAATAGCTGCATCAATATTATTAAACTCTCTATTTGCAGCAGCATACTTGTTTTCCATATCATGGAGTTTAGAATCCATATTAGTATATCTTTGTTGTGATTCAGCTAAGTCAGACGCTGTTGTTTCAAGTTTCTTTTGGTTCTTAACCAGTTTACTTTTTTCTTGTTGTTCCTTAATTTTTAAGGAATGAATTTTTTCTCTTGTTGATTTAATTTTTACCTGATTATGCTGCAATCTCTGCTTGATAGAAGATGTAGAAGAATAAGCAAACTGCGGTACTCCCATAAAAAGTAAAAATACCGCTAACGCACTTATAAAAAATTTTGATACAAGCCCTTTTTTATTCACAACACACCTATCTTACAACAAGAGGCAGCATCATTAAACCTACTGTCCATGCAATAAATGTTATTGCTATTATCAAGATAATTATTCTTTGGTGTTTTCTAAAAAATTCCATAAATTCCCCTTGTCTAACTACCAGTATTTTACTATAAACACAACAAAATTTGCAAATTCTTAAAACAAATATTTGCAAATTCTTAAAAAATCAAGTAATATTACACTATGAATGCGCAGTTTACAGATGAGAATTTTGATTTAAAAAATTTAACCAAATCCGAAATTAGCGGAATTAATCAATTTTTATTGGATAACAATAAAAAGCAGTTAACTAAAATATCAGAATTCTATATGGATAAAACTCCACTGTTACTTGTAAACGGCTTTCTTGGAACCGGTAAAACACAAGTTGTAAACCATTCTCTTACATACTTATCAAAACAAACTATTGTTCTTGAATACAATTGTTTTGAAACAACTATTCTTGACGATATTTTGCTTTCATTTTTTGAAGATTTCAAAACTCTCACGATGAAAGAAATTATTCAACCACCAAAACTCAAGTGCGAAAACTTTACACAAAAAATCGAATCGTATTTTAATACCATAACAACTCCTATTTTAATTGTTTTAAATTCATTTGAAAGTGTCCTAAAAGATAACAAGCAAGAAGTTTTGGACTTTTTATTCCACCTTTCAGCTAAAGAAAATGTCAAAACAATAATTATCGCAAGAACTTTTGACTACGATGATTTTATAGACAAAATTAAATTCGACAGAATTACTATTCTTGCATTAGAAAAAAATATTTTTGAAAAATATTTACGTTCTGAAAATATCAAAATGATTGGTCCTGTTTCTGATGAGTTGTATAAGCATACTCGTGGTTACTTTTTTTATACCAAACTTTCCTGCAAAATTATAAACTTGCATAAACTTAGTTTGATAAATTTTTTGGATGGTTTTACAAAAAGCTTTCTATCATACAACGATTTTATTCTACGAGAGGCGCTTGCTCTTGTTGATCCTGTGAGTGGACACCTTTTCCGCCTCCTTACAACCTTACGTCACCCGATTAGCATAAATCTTTTAAAAACAATTAATTTGTATAATGAAGAAAAAATAAACTATTTTATAGAAAATCTTCTCCTTTGCAAAGAAAAAAATATGATTTATCTGCAAGATTATTACAAAGATATTTCTTGTAATGCAATTCCGGAAAATGTTTCAATAAAACTACATAAATCGTGCGTAGATTTATATTCAACGCAATTACCACTTAAACCTTTTGAAAGAGATTTACTGATTTCTCGTCAAACAATGCGCTCTGAAATAGAATATCATACTCTTTTCATCCCGAAAAAACCTCTATTCAAAACATTGAGCGAAGCTGCAGTTGAAGCCATTGAATATAGCGCTGATTCAAATTGTGACTACAACATTCCTAAAACGGATAAATTTCCTGAGCCGAATCTTGAAAAACCTGTTACAAAAGAAGAACAGATTAAAAAAATCTCATTTGTTTTTGATTCAGAAGAGGACGAAACGAAAATAATGGATGGAATAGCAAATTCCATAAACAAATTTATTGACTATTCAAACAAAATTCTAACACCGGAAGAAACTCGCCTCCCACTTACAGAACTTATCAACAGGGCAAATCGCGAGGAGCAAAATTTTAATTATAAAAAAGCTATTGCCTTCTATCAAATGGCTTTAACAATGAAGGATGATGAGAATTTTCACTCACTTGTATCAAGAATTTATCCGAAAATGGGTAAATGTTTTGAAGGAATTTCCGATTGGTTCAATGCACTCAAATATTATGATATGGCATTTGAATACTATACAAACGCCGGCGATATAGAAAAATTAAATCTAATGCGCCTAAAAATCGCAAATATCTTTTACATAACCTACAAACACGACAAAGCCAAACTAATGTTAAATGATATAATAAGTTCCCAAGAAATTATGCCAAACGAAATAAAAATGAGAGCATACATTGCGATGGGCAATATTTGCAGTGACGATATAAAACAAGCTTACACAAATTATAAAAAAGCGTTTGAACTTATTGAACCGAATATAAATTCAACTGTTTTGGCAGAATTGTATTTTAAATTTGCAACCGTATGTGATGATATTGGAGAAACTGAAACAGCTATAAAATTATACAGAAGATGTATCGACATAAACAAAAACAACCCACATCTGGCATCTGCAATGTCTAATGTCGCTGCAATATATGAAGACACCGGCGCTAAAGAACTTGCAATAAAATATTATAAAGAAAGCCTCAAGGTTGACGAAAGTAATAACAACAACAGCGGAATATTTGTTTCTGCAATAAAATTAGCTAAACTAAGTCGAAGACTATCACCTGACACCTCGGAAGAATACTTAAAAAAAGCAACTGAAACGGCGAAAAAACTAAACGAACCTTATTATATTATGATTTCAGAAACTGAATACGGTGATTTTTGCATAATGAAAAAAGATTATAAGACCGCTCTGCAATCCTATCTCAAAGCAATGAAATACATTGACGAAAAAACAACTTTAGAACATAGAGAAAAATTAGAAAGAAGAATTCAAGATTTGAGGGTAAGGCTCGGCGCAGAAAAATTTGAACAACTCGAAAAAGAGGTAAATAATGGATAAACAAATTTTTGAAGAATATATAAAAATATTTTTGGAACAAAACAGCAAACTAAACCTGATTTCAAAAAATGATGAAAAATTTTTATGGGAAAAACATATTTTCGACAGTTTATCTCTTTCAAAATTCTTTGAAAAATATTCAATAATCCCCGAAAACAAAACTTTACTTGATTTTGGCACCGGTGGAGGTTTCCCATCCGTACCACTTGCAATAAAATATCCTAAATTGCAAGTTACGGCACTAGATAGTATAAGGAAAAAAATCAACGCCGTTACAGAAATGAAAAATGCATTAGAACTAAAAAATCTAACCCCTATATGCGAAAGAGTTGAAAATATTCATCCCAAGTTTGATTTTGTAACATCCAGAGCCGTTGCCTCAATGGAAAAACTTATTCCATACGCAATCCCGAGATTAAAAAATAACGGTTATTTTATCACGTATAAATCAGTAAAAGTACATGAAGAACTGGAAAAAGCTGATAACATCTTAAAAAAATACAAAGCAAAAGTCATAGATATTATAACTTATGACTTACCGCTTAGTGGAAATCACACAAGAAATCTCGTAGTTATACAAAAATCATAATCACGCCTGAACATCCAATTTCTTACCTAAATTAGGATTGTGGTTTTTAATTTGCATTGCTTGATTTTTGATAGCTCTAGCCTGATTAGCGACTTTGTAATCTTGTCCGGATGGGTCTGAAGGTGCCATTGCAGAACGAATTACGGTGTTAGCATCATCAATAGTTTTTTGTGGGTTGTTTTTATCCAGCGCAGGCATTTTAATTGCAACATGCCCGCCAACAGGAACTCCGTCTGCATTTCGTTCAATTACAATTGAACCAGCAAGGTTTCCGCCGGCAGTTTTATGTGCCATCTCGTGCGCATAAATTTCACGATAATTTTTGTCAATCAGACTTTGTTTTTGCTGATTTTTAGCGTTGTTGTACAATGTATTTGCATAACTTGAACCTAAACCAATCATCTCTACACACTCCTAACAAACCCATTATACTACTTTTGTAATATTTTTACAAGCCCTTTCGCCAAAATCTTTAACAAAACATATTTTTTATATTTTAATATTCACATCAACAAGTTCAGAGAGTTCTACCCCAAGAAAATCGGCAAGGTGCTTTAAATACGTCAACGTAACATTTGTAAGCCCACGTTCGACTTTGCTGTAATAACTCTTATCAACATTTATAAAATTTACAATATCATCTTGAGAATACCCTCTTATTGTCCTCAAAACCTTTATTTTATGCCCGATTTTTTTCAAAAATTCTTTGTCATCCATTTTGCTATTCTAAAAAGTTGACAAATTTTACTCAATAGTTTATATTCATATTTAATTGGTTTATAAGCAAATATTATAAGAATATACAATAATTATTATAGGAGATAAACAAAATGAGGACAAAATCAACCCTAACATCTGCAAAGGCAAATGGATTTACATTGGCAGAGGTTTTGATTACCTTGGGCATAATCGGTATTGTTGCAGCATTGACACTACCATCTCTAATCACTAACTATCGTGAAAAACAACGTGTTACCCAGTTAAAAAAAATACATTCAACTCTTCAACAAGCATTTGTTAGAGCACAAGAAGCACATGGAGAGCTACAATATTGGGACTTGACTATAACAGATACAGGAAAAGTTGATGAAGATGGCAATCGTGTATTAGACCATTCTGGTAACGAAAAAGTGCTGTCATATTTAGGAGAATTTTTAAACGCTCAAAAAAATGAATCCGATATTCATGTTACTTTGCGTTCACTAAATAATGTCGTTGTTAATAATGACTATGTATATCCACCTTCAAGATATTTGAAACTAAATAATGGTACGATTATTCTTATAGGATGGGTTGGAAGTATTACCAATTCTCTATACGCAGATGTACAAATTTTATTCCCAGGATGTGAAAGAAAAGGTTGTATCGTTGGTATAGACGCATTTTATTTTAAATTAATGCCAAAAGTTGGTATAATCCCCGCAGGATTACCAACTGATACCGGATTACGATTTGACAGAGATTGTAATCTAAACCAAAACATAAAAAAAAATGGTCGAGGTTGTACAGCATGGGTAATCTACAAGGAAAATATGGATTATCTGCATTGTAATGATTTAAGCTGGAATGGCAAAAGCAAGTGTAAACAGTAGATGAAAGGTGGCGAAAAGCGCAAGCGGTTCCCACCTTTCACTGCTTTTGTAACTTCATTTCTTTTCCTTTTTTTGCGATGAAAAAGGAAAACTCGCGACCAAAAGATACGGGTCATCAGAAACTACGTTTCCGAACTTTCCTTTTACTGCTCTTTGAGCAGTTTGCGCTGCGTTATTATAGCAGCGCTAGAAAGATTTCATGAACGTATGTGAATGAAACGTTTGTCCATTTGATTAAAAAGCGTTGCTCTGCAACGCAATAATCGATTGCGGTTTTCTTCTCTTTTGGTTCTTTTTTCTCTTCTTTGATGCAAAAGAAGAGAAAATGAACAAGAAAGATTCTTACAAAAGACAGGTACAAATTTCATTATGGCTGAGAATAACGTTAGTCCCCTCACCTAACCTCTTCCGAAGGGAGAGGAATGCCCGTAGCTAAAACGGTGGGAACCGCTTACGCTTTTCGCCACCATACATTTATGTCCTGCTAAATTTTCAGAATGAGAGTTATTTTAAAACTTTTAGCATGTTTTTTTCATGACTTCTAAAAAAAAATCCTTAAATAAAAAATACAGATTTCATACAAAAGTATGAGTACGAAAATAGCAATTTAGTATATAGTTGTACCGTAGAGTAGTAGTAATCAGAGGTAACCGGACGAATGGGGTTGAACTTAAACAGTATATATCAACGACCATATCTTGTAAAAGACAACCGAACTCTTGTTAAGAAAAAACAAGACGAGGATGCCTCAAGATCTGCTGCCCAAGAAGCGCAACGCGAAGAACAGGCAAACCAAAACGCAAGAAGCAAAGGTTTGCAATATATAGAAAATAATCAAGACGGATTTACAAGAACTACATCTCAAATTCAGGCTCAACCTTGGCAAAAAGAACTTTACCAAAATGCCCAAACGCAACAAACACAAGCAGTTACTCCTCAAGCACTAAATGGTAGAAGTTCTTCTATTAATATTGCGCAAATATTGAAAGATTTTAAAAACACCGCAGTTGCAATCGGCACTCCGGATGAGCTTAATGAAGAAGTTGACAGCTACTTGCAGCTTATTCAAAAACAAGTTTCTAAAGAAAACCCTAATGTTAAAAGAATTAAAACCGATTTAAAAAATGCTTCATCAATTCTTGATGAATATATTTCCAAAACTTTAAACAAAGATTCTAAAGTTGTAGAAAATTGGGTTGACGCACTATTTTTACAGGATATTGATTTCAAATACAATGAAGATGACATTAATCCACAATTCCTCGTAAAATTTCCTGAAGGCTCTACCGACAAGGCTCAAAAAACAGAAACACCACAACAAACAGAAAAAGTGGAAAGTGTACAAACAGAAGACATCCCGACTCAAATTGAAACAAAAACCAATGTTTTTGTACCGCAAGATTCTGAATTAAAATCCCTGTTCTTGCAATCTAAAAAATTAGCATTTGCCAAAGAACCCAAAAAAGCAATAGAAAATTTTCAAAAAGCATTAACTAGAGCTGACGAAGTCGGCGACACCGAAACAAAGTCAAAAATTTTCTTTGAAATCGGAAAAATTTATGATGACTATGATTACGCTGCTCAAGCCTTAAAAAGCTACCACAAGTCACTTGAAGGCACAACAGATAATAATATCAAAACCAAAGCTCACTACTCAATGGCACAAATTTATGACGATGTAAACCAAATTGAACCTGCACTTGATCATTATTTTGTGTCAGTTGCTTACGGTGGAGAAAGCGACAATCTTGCAGCACAATCAACATCTTTGACAAGAATGGGAAATATTTTCTCAGATATGTATGAAGATGACGCTATAGAATATCTAACAACTGCAAGAGATTTAGCTGATACAACAGACAATTCAAAAGTAAAAGGGTTTGTTGCCTCTAGTCTTGGCAGAGCATACGAACGTTTTGGCGAGCCTCAAAAAGCTTTAAAATCATACTCAAGTGCAGTTAAAAATTATACCGATGCAGATTCTCCGCTTAAGACAGCACAAAATTATATCAGCGCTGCGGATATTATGATTGATTTTAACAGTACAAATAAAGCACGCGGTTTACTAAACAAAGCCCAAAAATACGCAACCGAAGCAAATGACGAAACCTTGTTGAGCGAGATTAACCACCGCCTTGCAGAATTGGGGTAAGATTATAAACACCTATCATTAAATAAATTGTTTAGTCTTAATATATAATATATCTTGAAAAACATTAGTTCCCATTGTTTTTTATTTTCAATTTTTGACAATAATGAACAAGTTTCAAACATTCTTCCCCCAATGTCAAGTGCAATTATAACAGAATTATTTTCAAACGAAAAAGCTATTCTTTTAGCACGATATAATTTTTTCAATGCTTTAATTTGTTCCATTAAAGCAGGTGTAAGAATATATCTTGCTTCAACTTGATTGTTAGAATATACGTTAAATTTTGAGCTCCAATCAATATCTTCAAGTTTCACAGCATTTAATGTGCTGAATAAATGAAAATCTTTCTCTACTATAATTGTTCTTCCTTCAAAATTTTTTGATAAAGAAAATTTAATAGCTAATCCCTTAAACACCGTACAGGAATATAATCCAAAACCTTTTTTTAAAGTTACATCTGATATAGACATTTCATTTTTATTAAAAGTCCCAACAATATTATCTAAAGAATAAAATTCTACAGGATTAAAAGAAGGAAATATTAATGAACTTTTAATTTCATCTTTACTAAGCACATCATCACTTGTCCATTTTAAATCTCCAAAAGATTTTAAAAATAAATCCATAACCATTTCTTTTATAGTAAATTCTACTACACGCTTACAAAAACTCCAAACCCCAAACATCAATGCCAATAATACTATATATGGTTTTAAGTGATATGTTATTCCAGATAATTTATAAATACACCAACATAATGCAAGCTCTAGTATAATTGCAATAACCAATGCAATTTTTCGTAATAACTCAAAGCTTTTAAAATCTGAAACACAATTCTTATAAGCTTCTTCAAATTCATTTTCAATTTCTTGGATTCTCACAAACACCTCATTAATATCAGCATTAGATAAATTTATCTTACTTTATTTTCTTCGCCCTTAATCAATCGTTGGATGTTTGAGCGGTGAAGCCAAATAATATATAACGCTCCAAGCATACAATAACCAACATATGCCAAATGTCCGTCAAGAAAATACATTAAAAATGGTGAAATAGCGAGTGCAATTATCGAACCTAATGAAACATATTTTGATACATAAGTGATGATAGACCAAATAACTGCAATTATTAAACCAACTTGCCAATTAAGAGCTAAAATTGTTCCAACACCTGATGCAACAGATTTTCCACCCGTAAACTTTAAGAATATTGATTTTGAATGTCCTAAAATTACCGCAACTGCTGCCAAAACCGGTAATAAACCTATTCCGGTGAAAGCAGAAGCAAATATTTTTGCTAACACTACAGGCAAAGCACCCTTAAACGCATCTAAAAGTAAAGTTATAAAAAACCATTTTTTCCCCATTACCCTTTTTACGTTTGTCGCACCGGTTGAGCCGGAGCCGATTGTCCTAATATCTTGCCCCGTAAAAGCCTTTACAATAATATATCCTGTCGGTATTGAACCGATTAAATATGCAACAACAAGTGTTATAGCTATTTCTAATAATTCCATAATTTCTCCCTAATCTCGTTTTGTTAACGTATGGAATTATAACACAATTATCTTTATAATGACAATATTGCGAAAGATTGTAAAATATGGTATCATATTAGAAAGAGTTGGTTCATGAATAAAAGATTAATTATATTAGGAATAATAATACTTGCAATATCCGTATTGGTTAAACTGATATGGAGCGGAATGTCTAAAATCAAAGTAGATAACTTTAAACCGGCAGCCGTAATGTTCGTAGTTGATTCCTCAGCCTCAAACCAAAAAGATTTGCCGGAACAAAAAAAGTTGCTTAAACAAATTTGCAACCTGCTTGATCCGGAAGATAAAATCAAAATTATAAGAGTTTCAGAAGATGCATATTTGATATATGAAGGAGCCCCGTTCAACGGCTCAAACATAAACAAAGTAATGAACGCGTTCACTGCGTATGATGAAAAAGATTACGGAACAGCATACGGAGTAGGCTTGGATAAAGCTTTAAGATACTCTGTCGATATGAAAAAAATGGGTTACATGCCTGCAATCGTTGTTATCGGAGATTTGGAAAACGAAGGAGCTGTTAGCAAGCAAATTAATTGGAACACCCTACCCTCTAATGTCAAAAAAGTGCAAACAAGTGCACCGGACTTAGCGATGATGTTTCTGTACGCTCATCCGTCAAAACTTGATACCGTAAAAGAAACCTTGACACCCGTTTTGGGCGAAAATAAACTCATTGTTTCACCTAAACAAAATTGCGACAAAGCAATAAGACAATTTGTACATGCTCTTGAAAGATAAGAAGGACAATAAAATGACCGCAACAATTACAATTAAAACATCTACCGGAGAAAAACAGTTTAAAAATAAAAACTTAATAAACATTGGCTCAAACCCCAAATGTGATTACTTTATTCAGCCTGGGTTTGATATCATTTTAACCGTACAAGTTAACAAAGAAACAGGTGTGTGTTATGTTTTTAACAATTTCAAAAATCCAAAACTACTTTTCAGAGGTCAAGTTTTAGGTAGAATTCAAGTGGATAAGGTTTGCAAACTCACTCTTGAAAATAGTGACGAATTCATTGAAATTCATGTTGACAACAGTGGTTCAATTGATATGTCATCCGTTGATATCGTAAATTTATCCGATACACAGTTAAGAGATTTATACGGAGATGATCCGAATGTTTTGGCTAAAATTAAACTTGAAAAATCGAGAACTCCATTAGAAAAAGCAAGAATTGCGATAATTAAGCAGATTGCATACCCAATTGCAGAACTAAAATGTAAAATTCTGGCAAATGCCAGAACAAGTTTATTTCTACATTTGGCATTATATATAACGTCAATCTTAAGCTCTTTTGCCGTTGCAAATTACTTGATGGGATTATCTACGCAAGAAGCATCTCAACATGTTTACCTTGCCGTAAATATTCAAGCATGGCTTGCCTACTCGTTCGTTGTTTTTGCAATCGCATTAATGCTTAAACAAGGCGTTTATTTATATTTCCAAAGTAAAACAATAAAACTTTCCCCATCAGCGGCTATGGCTAAAAACTTCTTATTATGGGGAGCTTCAATTTTTATTATCGGAATTTATACAGTAAACCAAATTTATTTTATGAGCATGAGTAATTTTGTGGCATTTTCGATTTTTATAACATTTTTCTTTGTCGGCATAATGACAGCTCTTGCGATAGGATGTGGTTATTTCAAAAGCAATACGGCTGAATACAATGCAATGTTAAACAAATACGAATTCAGAGAAGATTTTGAATCTGTTTTAAAATCTTACCGAGTTTGGATTGACAGATTTGTTAATTCAATGAGCGACACAAAAATTAGAAACGTTAAAGATAAACTATTCATGCTCCAGCTAAAATCTTTCGGAGAGGTTATTGTCGGGCTTTTGACTGCTCCATTCCTTGCATACGGTGTTTCTAACACGTTAGCAATGTGCTTTCCGGAAGCTGCCGGATGGGTAAGAATTTCCGGTTTCAGATTTAGCCCTGTATTCTTGGTACTGGCAACATTTTTGATTATCTTTGCATTTTTTGCATTCGTAAGTTCGTTCCTTGCCGGCAAGAAAATTCAAGGTTCAAATGTTATTAAACAAGATGGATTTACAGACTACCGTCAACACGGTGTTTCAATTTTTGGTCTTGAAGGAGCCAGAAAACTTGAGAACGATAAAAAACTGTTCCTGACAATTGCCTGCGTAATTGTTTTCATAGAATTTATGATGAACGTTTCATATTTTATGAGTGAAACAGGCGGTGACTTCAAAGGAATTATGTTGAGTATAATTGCAGCCCTTGTTCCGACTGCCCTTTTAATTGCAGAAACACTTATGTTGGGACAAACTCGTTTTGAAGTATATGCTTGTGATGAATTGATAACAAAATTAGATAAAGACTAATGATAAGAGCATTGAGTATATTTGTAGCATTAACAATTTTGTTGCTGACTATTTTTACATCGGCAACAAAACCTGTTATGCATAAACAATTCATTTTAGAAAATCAAAATTTCAAAATGAAAAATCTTAGCCAACGTCCGGATGACTTGCAGAGCGTACAACTTTTTCATATAGGTGATTCTCGGGCAA
>SAMEA3663006__coassemble_501_pt1 | contig 15795 bp, 16 predicted proteins | sample SAMEA3663006__metabat2_low_PE_025 | metagenome-assembled genome bin SAMEA3663006 (sample SAMEA3663006) | pig gut metagenome | biome: pig gut; feature: pig-associated habitat; material: faeces | place: France | collected 2012
GTTCTTTTTTGTACTCTTTTCGAAAAAAACATCTCCACAAAAATTATTCCCATAAAAAATAAAGCCGGTAATGATTTTACCGGCGTGCTTTACTTTAAATAAGTAAAGAGGTGATGATTATTTATGTATAAGTGTTTTTTATAATTTGCTTCCTACTGACTTATATAGTCCGATATAGTCAACCATACATTCAATATTTTGTTGCGCAACAAGCTTATCTATTGAAAGCAGGTTTTCTTGAACTTGTATCAAATCTAACCTAGAAATAGTACCTTGGTTAAATTTCTTTTGGTTATAGCTGAAATCTTTTCTTTCTAAAGCTGCTTGTTTCTGCGTTTCAGCCATTTTTTCTTTGTCCAATTTAACAGAAACTAATGCGTCGTTAACTTCTTGAATAGCTGTTAAATTAGTCTTGTAGTAATCTTGTAGCATTCTTTCGTAAGTTGTCTTTTTTAATTTTAAGTTAGCTACACGTTTCCCTCCTGTGAACAGCGGTAACATCGCTCCGGCAGCAAGGGAACCAAGCATGCTGCCGGTTGACCAAGCGCTACCAATTTCGGAGGAATTGAACAGGGCGATACCCGTAATATTAATCGATGGTAGGAACTCTTTTTTAGCTACCCTTACATCTATTCCGGCTTTTTCCAACATTTTTTCTGCTCTTAAATAATCAGGGCGTTGGACAATAATGTCAGAAGATATTTCTGACGGAATACTTCCTGTAAATTTAATCTGGTCATAAGGCGTGAATGCAAGTTCGTTAACGTTTTCAGGACTTTCGCCAATCAAAACGGCAAACGAGTGTAATAATTTTTTCTGTTGTTTTTGAAGTTCTATCAAATCAGTCTGTCCTGCAACAAGCGATTTGTTCGCTTTAACGGTATCTGCCGTAGAAATCAAACCTTCTTTGTTACTTGAAAGCATTAAATTATATATATCTTGTCTTAAATTAACTATTTGTTTTTGCAAGTCTATTATTTTGTTAAGTCTGACAATATTAAGGTATGTTGTTCCTACCGCGCTCGCAACAGAAATATATGCTGCGCGTTCGTCAAACTGAGAAGCTTCATATAATTTTTTAACAGATTTTGTTTTGTCTCGGTTTTTTAGAAAAATATCAGCTTCGTAATTTACGTAAGCCGGAGTTGCAAATCCCCAATCCCAACTTGCTCCGGGAATTTTGGTATAATATGGCGCAAATCCTACGCCTATCTGTGGTAACTCATTTGCAAATTGAAGTTTGGTGTTTTGATAATATTCTTCAACTGCTAATGTTGCCATTTTTAAATCATAGTTGTTTTTTATTGCTTTATCTATATACCCACTCAAATTTGCATCATTGAAATTGTTCCACCAAACAGTATTTACATATGCATATTTATAATCATTCGATTTTTGTTTTTTACTTTTCTTAATCATGCTTTTAAATTGTTTTGGGGTTTTTGTAGACTCATTTGAATTTGTCATGGCAAAAACCGGCACAAAGTTCATGCCTAACATACTTGCCAATAACGCTATAGATATAACCTTTTTCACTTTTTTAAATTCCTTTTTCTAAGTACTTGCTTTTTCAATAATCATATGTTAGCATAATACTGTTGTAAATGCAACATATTTTTTTTACAACATAGTTTCAAATTTAAATAGGAATTAAAAAAAATGAAATCAAAAACAGAACACTTTACAGATACATTATATTATGACTTAGAAAAAACAGTGCGTTTGTTCAGGTGTTTTTCAAACGAATTTTTCAAAAGGCTTGATTTGGAATTAACGTCTGATGAATTTATTACGCTTGACACAATTTTATACAATTCAGGGATTTGTCAAAGAGATTTGGCAAAACTAATATTAAAAGACAGAGCGACAACCGGAAGGTTATTGGATTCTTTAGAGGGAAAGAAACTTATTACAAGATTTATTGATATGAAGAACAATCGTCTTGTTCGTAAAATGGGTGTTACCGAAGAAGGTAAAGTCGTTTTTGATAGAATTCAGGCAAAACTTAAAATAGCTATTCACAATGCAAATGCGGACATGGTTCCGGATAAAGATATTGAGTTTGTGAGGAAAACTTTAAAAAAGATAAGAGATAACTTTAAACAAATAGTAGATATGCAAATATAAAATGAGGTAGAAAATGGAAGAAAAAAATACTGAACTACAGGAGAAAGAAAAGAAAGCTCCGGTTAAAGGCGTTAAGAGAGCGATTACATTTTGTGTACTTGCAATTATTGCAGTTGCTGCAGGATTTATAATTGTTGATGCTCTGAAATATCAATCAACAGATGATGCTTATGTTGAAACAACAACTGTTTCGGTTGCTCCAAAAGTTAGCGGACAAATCGTAAAAACATATATTACCGACAACCAAAAGGTTAAAGAAGGTGATTTGATTGCGGAAATTGATCCTGTTGATTATGAAATTAAACTAGAACAAGCTAGTGCAAAGTATGAGAGAATGCTTTTAAATCAAAAAAATGCTAAAGCTAATTTATCAGCATCTCAATCTAATATTGCCGTTGCTAAAAAGGATTTAGACAGATATACAAAATTATACGCAGAAGGTGCTGTTTCAAAACAAACACTTGATGCTGCTCAAGCAAAATATGATTCTGCTCAAGCCAGTTTGACAAATTCAGAAGAAGCAATTTTATCAAACGGTTCAGGCAAGGTGGCGGATGCAGATTTGAAAGAACTAAAAGCTCAAAAAGATCAAGCAGCTAAAAACCTTGAATATACAAAAATCTATGCTCCACAGGACGGAACAATCGCAAGCAGACGTGTTGAAAAAGGTATGTACGTAAATGTCGGTTCTCCGCTTTGTGTGATTGTACCTAACAATGTTTGGGTTGTTGCAAACTTTAAAGAAAATCAATTGAACGGAATGAAACCCGGTCAAGAAGTAGATATTAAAGTTGACACATATCCTAATAAAGTTTTCAAGGGTAAAGTTGACAGTATTCAAAGAAGTTCCGGCGCAAAATCAAGTTTGTTCCCACCTGAAAATGCTGTTGGTTCTTTTGTAAAAATTGTTCAAAGAATCCCCGTGAAAATTATATTCACAGAAAATATTGACCCTAACGAATATACAATTGTTCCCGGTATGTCCGTTGTCCCAAAAGTTAGAATTAAGTAATTTAATAATAGGAATCTGAGAGGAATAGTGAAGAACTATTCCTCCCTCTATAAAGAAAAGGATAGCCCCTCATGTGTGAAGAAAAACAACAAGAATGGAAACCGTCGGTTAATCCGTGGTTGCTTATATTACCTGTTATGCTTGCGACTTTTATGTACGCGTTAGATGAAACTGTTGCAAACGTTGCGTTACCGCATATTGCAGGTACATATTCCGTATCAAACCAAGAATCAATTTGGGTTTTAACAAGTTACTTGATGGCAAGTAGTATTGTAATCCCGATGATAGATTTCTTTTGTAAGTTTTTGGGTAGAAAAAACTTCTTTATGCTTGGGGTATTTATATTTACTATAGCCTCATTTATGTGTGGGATTTCAAATTCTATTGGGATGATAGTTGTTGCACGCGCTTTACAAGGATTGGGCGGCGGATGTTTAATGCCGATGGCACAATCTGTTTGTATGGAAAGTTTTACCGGTGAGGCAAGAAACAAGGCTATGGCTGTATTTGGGCTTGTTGTCGTTGTTGCCCCTATTTTAGGACCTGTAATGGGTGGGTGGATTACTGAAAATTGGTCTTGGCCTTATATTTTCTTCATTAATGTACCCGTTGGTTTTATTTGTATTGCGCTTGCAAAAATGTTTTTAGAAGACCCGCCATATGCAAGACGTCAGGCAAATACTCATTTGGATAAATTCGGTTTTTTATGGTTATGTGTATGGTTAATACCGCTACAAATAGTGTTCGATAAAGGTAATGACGCAGACTGGTTTAATGCTCCTTGGATTTGTTGGTTAAGTGCTGTTGCTGTGACCGGATGTATTTTATTTTTTGTATCACAAATTAAAGGTAAAAAGCCTATTGTTCAGTTAAATGTTCTAAAAGACGTAAACTTCTTTTTCGGAACTATGATGTTAATCCTTATCAATGCTGTGTTGTTGGCATCTCTTGCGATTTTGCCTCAGATGTTACAAAACATGATGGGGTATGATGCATTTACAAGCGGGGTTGCAATTATGCCTCGTGGAGTTGGAGCATTTACGGCACTTGCTATATTTGCCGGTATAGGTGGAAAAATAAGTTATAGAACTTACGGCATTATCGGGTTATGTTGTCTTGGTATGGGCGGTTGGTTGCTTGGAGAACTTAATCTTCAAATAAGTATGATGAACATTGTTATTCCAAACTTTGTATTTGGTATAAGGTTAATCTTCACAATGATGCCAATTACGACATTATCTTGTATAACTTTAAGAAACGACCAGATGACAAACGCATCAGGGCTTCAAAACCTGTTAAAAACTATTGGTGGAGCTGTTGGAACATCCCTTGTAGCAACGATGCTTTCAAGATTTTCGCAAGTACACCAAAACGGACTTGTAAAAGCATTGAGTGATACTAATACATTATTCCAAGAACGTTTGAGTACTTATGCCGGTTCTTTAATAAGTCATGCCGGAGATGCTCTTAATGCAACATATATGGCAGGAAAATTGTTATATAATCAATTGTTGCAGCAATCGGTGTTGTGCGCATATATGACCACATTTAAGGTATTTGCTATTGCGTGTTTTATTTTAATTCCGTTTATGTTTTTATTAAAGAGTGAGAGAAAAGTAAACAACTAAAAAGGACACAATGACAGAACAAGAAAATCAATGGACGCCTAAGATAAATCCGTGGATAATGATTATTCCGGTAATGCTTTCTGTATTTATATATGTACTTGACGGGACGATAGGAAACGTTGCATTACCGCATATGGCCGGAAGTTTTTCGGCAACAAGAGATGAATCCATGTGGATTTTAACAAGTTACCTTATTGCAGCAGGTATTGTAATTCCTGCTGTCGACTGGTTCAGTAAACTGTTAGGGAGAAAAAACTTCTTTATTATAAGTATATTAATGTTCACAATAGCTTCAATGCTTTGTGGGATGGCTACGAATATTGAGTTTATGATATTAGCAAGAATTTTGCAAGGTTTTGGCGGAGGCGGAATTCTTCCGATATCGCAGGCGATAATTCTTGAAAGCTTCCCAAAGGAAAAACGTGGAATTGCAATGTCCGTTTTCGGTATGGGGGTAATTTTAGCCCCAATTATTGGACCTGTTTTAGGGGGGTGGATAACTGATAACTGGACTTGGCCTTGGATTTTTTATATAAATGTTCCATTTGGCTGTATTGCGGCAATTTTATCTCAAAGACTTATTGAAGATCCTCCGTATGCAAAACGTCAAAAAGGGGTGACAATTGATGCTAAAGGATTCTTTTACTTAACAATTTGGCTTGTTACATTGCAGACCGTGTTAGATAAGGGAAATAATGCCGATTGGTTCAATGCTCCTTGGATTTGTTGGACATCTGCGGTTTCAGCAATTGCATGTGTTTTGTTTTTCCATTCACAAATTACCCGAAAAAATACTCTGATAGATTTGAGTGTATTTAAAGATAGAAATTATTCTGCCGGAACGATTATTCAAATTGTTATTCAAGCGGTTTTGTACGCTTCATTAGCAATTCTTCCACAATTTTTGCAAAGTATGCTAGGCTATACGGCATTCTTAAGCGGAGCTACAATGATGCCGCGTGGGTTAGGGAGTATGACGGCAATGGTCGTTTGCGCTCTTATTTCTAATAAAGTTGACGAAAGATTGCTCGTTGCAATCGGATTAGGATGTTTAGGTGGTGCCAGTTTGATATTTGGCTCATTGAATTTGCAAATTTCAAATATGAATATTGCTATTCCTAACTATATTATGGGGATAGGGATGGGGCTTGCTATGGTTCCCATTATGAATTTGTCTGTGGATACTCTTAGCAACTCGCAAATGACAAACGCGTCAGGAATTCAAAATTTACTTAAAAATATTGGAAGTGCAATAGGAACTTCTCTTGTTGCAACAATGTTAACTCGTTTTGCTCAAGTTCATCAAATTATGCTTGTTGGAAATTTGAACGACTTAAATGAGAATTTTATTGAGCGTATGCAAAGTACTACGGCGGCTTTGGCGCAGTATACACACTTGTCTGTTGCAAATTATATGGCACAGTACTCAATGTATGGTCAATTGGTTAAACAAGCTACTTTGTGGGCGTTTATTGATGCATTTAGGGTGTTTGGTGTGCTCTGTTTAGTGGTAATTCCACTGTTATTATTAATTAAAAAACGAAAAGCTATATAACAAAAAATCCGCTTTTTAAAAGCGGATTTTTTATACCATATGAATATTTATTTATTTTCTGATTCTGTTATTGATTTTAGCAGTTCATAAGAAACATCCCAGCTGGAAAGACCACCTGTTGCTTTGTATTTCGCAAGTTGTTTAGCTCTGTCTGCTTTTAGTTTTGCTTGTAATTTGTTGAATTTAGCAAGTTTTCCTTTGTTGGCATTTCTATCTTTTACAATAGGTGTGGCATATGTTAAAAATGCCCTGTACTCATTGCAAGCGTATCCTGCTTTAATTTTGGCAGGGTAATTGTAAGTCAGGTAATCGTAAATGTACATAGCTCTGTCGCTGTTTGCAGGTTTGCCTTGCAAGATTTCCCAGCTGCTACCAGGCATTTTGGTAAGAACAACAACGCCAGCAAGAGGGTTGTAGCCTCCATTAATCATTAAGTCTGTACCCATAATATCGGCAGCTTTGTTGTCAGCGGTTGTCGCTTTGTTAGAGGCATAATCACTGTTCATTGCATTACTTATAACGTTGTCAGAGCTTAAGTTACTTGTAATCGCATTTTTTACCAAATTTCTAACTTTCTTTTTCCCAATATTATCAGTAATAACGGCGCCAATTTCATGTGCTACAACGTAAGCGACTTCATTATCGTTTCCTGTGTAAGTTAAATCAGTAGAACTTACTTTGATTGTATTTGTTGAAGTTGCGTTTGAATTGTCTGCAGCTCCGTTTACTACTTTGAATTTGATTGTTGAAGGTAAGCTGTTTGCTTTTACGATTTTAGCACCAACGGTAGAAACTCTGTCAGCTGCAACCCAAGTTGCTGCGTTTGACGGTAAAATCATAACTGCTGCAACAAATAATGATAAAAATACCTTTTTCATTTTTTCTCCTTTCTAAATAAACTTTTAAATTAATCCACAAATCTAAACTTGATTAAAGCCCAAATTGCATGAAATCCATCTACCCAAGTGATTTTTTTGCCTTCCGAAAATTCTCTTCCGTAATAAGATACCGGTAATTCATACAATCTTGCTCCACGTTTCATGACTTTTGCAGTAATTTCAGGTTCAAAATCAAACCTATTTGACTTTATTTCAATTCCTTTTATAAAATCAGCTCTAAAAGCTTTGTAGCAAGTTTCCATATCTGTCAAAGTTGAACCGTACAAAACATTTGTCAATAGTGATAAAAATTTGTTTCCTAGCCAATGCGTAAACATAAATGAACGAGAAGGTTTTCCACCGCCGGATAATCTTGTTCCGTAACTAACATCAGCTTTTCCGTCTAAGATGAGTTTAACCAAAGGTGCATAATCTACCGGATCATATTCTAAGTCCGCATCTTGAATTACAATAATATCGCCTGTTGCGTGGGCAAAACCGGTTCTTAGTGCTGCACCCTTTCCTTGATTTTTTTCATGATAAAAAACTTTATGATTAGGAAATTTTGAATACAATTCCTTTGTGCCATCTGTCGAGCAATCATCTATTAAAATGATTTCTTTTTCTAAACCGCAAAAATCGTTTTTTTCAACTTTATCTACCATCTGCTCTAATGTTTTTACTTCGTTATAAACAGGTATAAGAATTGTAATCTTTTCCATATAGCCCTTTTAAACTCCTTTACAAAAATTCTTTGAAATATTTACAAAAATATTGTATAATAAAAAAAGAAAGTTGCAAAAATTTAAGAAAAGGTCTAAATGGTTACAGTAAATTTATCCGATTTAAAGAGTGAGAGAAAATTAATAAAAGATATTATCGCAATTATAGGCAACAAGGACTATAGTTTGGCAAAAGATAAATTAGAGGAAGCTCAAAAAGTGTTCCATACTCAAGATTGCTGTGAAGGAATTTCTATTTGCTTGAGTTTAACTGCCCTTGTTAATTATTTGATTGATAATAACAATTTAAATACTTCTCTTGAAACATTACAAGATTCAGGATATCTGGCAGATTACAGTAAAAACCCGAGTGCCAAATTATTTAACGAAATGGTACTTGCAAATATTAACTATAGTGAAGGGAATTTAGATGTCGCACTAAGACATTACAAAAACGCAATGAATGCAGGTATTAATAATGACGAGTACGAAATGTTAGGTTTTGTTGTGAGTCGAATGAAACAAATTAGAGATGGAGTAGAGTTTACATTCCCAACAAAAAGTGATCCTCTTGTGTCTTTAGTTAAAATTGGAAGATCTATTACCGCCCAAACTGATATAAATGTTCTTTTAAGAGTTATTGCAGAAGAAACAAAAGTTGCAATGCAGGCAGACAGATGTACGGTATTTTTATTGGACAAAAAAAGCAATGAATTATGGTCAAAAATTGCCCTCGGTTTAGATAGTGAAGAAATAAGATTTCCGGCAGATAAAGGTTTGGCAGGGTATGTTGTGCGAACCGGAGAGTCTATAAATATTACGGATGCCTATAATGACCCGAGATTTAATCCTGATGTGGATAAAGCAACCGGCTATACGACCAAAACAATTCTTTGTATGCCGATAAAAAATAATAATCAGGAAATTATCGGAGCTTTTCAAGTACTGAACAAAGTCAATGGAGTATTTACCAAAAGTGACGAAGACTTGTTGGTTGCAATCGGTGGTAGTGCAAGTATTGCATTAGAAAATGCTCAACTTTTTGAACAGCAAAAAGAATTGTATAAAGAGCAAAAATTATTGTTTGAAAGCTTTATTAATACTCTTGCCGCTTCAATTGATGCTCGTGATAAGATTACGGCAGGTCATTCTACAAGAGTCAAGTTGTATTCAATGCTTATGGCAGATGAATTACATCTTGATATAAAAACTAAAGAAATTCTCGAAAAGGCCGCAACGTTGCATGATATCGGCAAAATCGGGATAAGAGATTCTGTGTTGCAAAAAGAAGGCAAATTAACCGATGAAGAATACAAGCATATTCAGGAACACGTAAAAATAACTCACAATATTCTCCAACAAATTTGCACAAATGAAGATTTTAAACAAATAAGTGAAATAGCCTGCTCTCACCACGAAAAATATGATGGAACAGGATATTATAGACATCTTAAAGGGGAAGAAATTCCTTATGGCGGAAGAATTCTTGCGGTATCAGATGTATTTGATGCGATCACATCCAAAAGGCACTACCGTGACAAAATGCCAATCGTAAATGTTATTGATATCTTGTTAAAAGGTTCCGGTTCTCATTTTGACAAGAGTTTGGTTGATGTATTTTTAAGTATTCCTACAAATAAAATTATTGAAGTATTTTTAACGGAAAGCCACTTGAAATTTAAGAAAAAAGATAGTACCTTATTAAGAAAATATAATCTTTTGGATATCTATAAGCTTTCAACTAAAGAAAACCCAACAGAGGATGACAAAAATATCGTTTCATTATTTAATTATTACTACGAAGGGAAACAGGAATAAACTCAAAATATGCATATAAAAAATAAAGCCTTATATACGAGTTTTATATTTATTCTAACGGCAATGCAAGTTAACGCTGCAATGCTTGATAATATTGCGCCTGTTGATCCTACAGAAGTTAAAACTGTTCAGTCAAATATTGAAGATATTTTAACTCCAAAGAAAGCTACTCTTACCCAAAACGATATTCATAATCATTATACAATTGCAATGCAAAGGTTTATCCAATGTAACGTGAAATCTGCTTATATGGATTTTAAAATATTAATCCAAACAATTGTTCCGAATGATTATGCATACTTAAAAATGGCAGATGAAATGGCTGAAATAGGTTTCTTTAATCTTAGTCAAAATGCAATGAATAGAGTTTCTGATAACGATATTGCTTATATTCAATCTGAAGATATAAAAAACTTTTATTTCCCTAAAAAAATGTTAAAAGATGAAGATGAAGTATATTTAGCGGAAGTTTATTCTAATATTATGTATAATGCACAAGGTGCAGAAGCAACAACGGAACTTATTAAAAACACTCAACTTTTAGAAAATTCTGATTATGCTAATTATCTTGCAGCTCTTGGGTTGTTGAAAAGTGGTAATACTAAAGATGCGGACAATTATATAAACAAAGCGCTTAAAGATAATCCTAATAATTTGAATTATCAAAAATTAAAAATAGAAATTGCCCTGCAAGGAAATAACCCAAACACCGCATTACGCCTATTAAATAATATAAAAACAACAAAACTTTATACTGAAGAATATATAAACAAAATTAATGCGCTTGAACAATATACTCTTTATAAAACTTGTAAAAATGATGTTCTTAAAAAATATCATCTTGGTTACTATTATTACTGGCAAGGAGAATATACAAAAGCTGCAAGAACATTGCAAGGCGCGGTTTTATCTAAAAAAAGTTTGAATAGAGAAGTATATGCACTGCTTTCTGAAGTTTACTTTGCCCAAAAAGAATATGAAAAGGCCGAAAATTTTGCGGATAAATCTCTAAAACTCGGTGGTAATAATAAAATTGCCTTAATGGTTATGGGAAAAATAAAATACCATAACAAAGAGTACAAAGAGGCTTTAAAGTATTTTAAAGAAGCGCAAACAAAAAGTAACGCTGAACCGTCTGCCTTACTTGCATTAACATACGAAAAACTTGGTAATCTTGCAAAAGCCAAAGAGATAAATACACGAATTTTGAAAGAACACTCTGATTGCAAACTCGCTTATTACAATGTTGCAAGGCTTGAACAAGACAGAGAATATGAATATATGAAAAAAGCTGTATCATTAAATCTTAGTTTTGTTGACGGTTGGGTTGGGTTAGTAAAAAATTCCTTAGATAAAAATAATTATGAAAACGCGCGTAAATATCTTGCAATTGTTAAATATATTGACGAAAATGATTTTAGATATTATTATTATCAAGGATTGTTGTGTAAAGCTAAGGGGTTAAGCCAAGACGCAAATTATTTTTTCAAGAAGAGTCTTTCCGTAAATCCTGAAAATGAGCTTGCTAAAAAGGAGCTTGGAATATGAAAAAGAACATTCTAATAGTTGAAGACCACGAACTAACTCGTTTTGGATTAAAAACGGCTTTTGAAGGTGTTGATTTTATCGGAACACTATATGAAGCAGAATCCGCAGAAACAGCGTTAGAACTTTTTCATAACAACAAAATAGATATTGTTATTATGGATTTAGGTTTACCATTTATGAATGGTATTGAAGCTACAAAACAAATACGCAACTCAAATAAAGATGTGAAAATTATTATTTTGACATCTCATAATGATGAGAAAGAAGTTTTAAACAGCCTTAGAGCAGGGGCAAATGCATATTGTTCAAAAGAAATAAATCCACAACGACTTATTCAGGTTGTTCAATCTGTCGCAGATGGTGCCGCTTGGTTTGACCCGAGCATTGCTCATATTGTGCTTAAAGCAACGACAAATTCTCCTGTAATCGATAACGAAAACAATAGTAAACAGTATGATTTAACCGCAAGAGAATCGCAAATTCTTAAACTTATGACAGAAGGATATAGCAATATGGAAATTGCTCAAATTCTCGTTATAAGTATAAATACAACAAAAGCTCACGTTGCAAATATTTTGCAGAAACTTGAAGTTGATGACCGTTTGCAAGCTGCTTTAAAAGCGTTAAAGTATAAAATCGTATAGGTTCATATTTATGGCAGAAATAAATATCCTTCTCGTTGATGACAATCCTAAATATCTCAAAGATGCACTGCCATTTTACGGTTACAAAGTAACAACCGCAACTGACGGGTTGCAAGCTCTTGAAAAATTAAGTCAACAATCTTTTGATATTGTCTTGCTTGATGTAATTATGCCAAATATGGACGGTTGGGAAACATTAAAAAATATTAGAGAAAATAGTAAATATAAACATGTTCCTGTTATAATGGTTACAGCCGTGAGCGAAGATCAAAAAATGATTTCCGGACTAAAAAACGGCGCAGACGATTATATCGTCAAACCATTTCTTTTACCCAATTTGTTAGCAAGAATTGAGGCAGTCCTCAGAAGAACTTGTTGGCAGATTCCGGCTCAAAATCCGAAAATTGAAACACAAAATACAAACGATAAGGTTTCGTTGACCGGAAGAGAAAAAGAGGTTCTGCAACTGGCAGCCAAGGGGGCAAGTAACAAAGATATTGCAGATAAACTCGTATTGAGAGAAGTTACGGTTAAAACACACCTCAATAGCATTTTTAAAAAGCTGAAAGTCGCTAATCGTACGCAAGCAGTATTATTAGCACTTCAAAAAGAGTTAATTAAGAATTAGACAAGGAGAAATATACATGATTGATTACACCAAAGAAGAATTAGTTGAAATATTAAACAAACATCCTGAAAAATTTAACGAATGGAAAGCAGAGCAGGAAGAAGTTGATTTAAGCGAAATAGATTTTTCCGGCATGGTTTTTAACGAAATAGATTTTTCCAATGTAGATTTGAATTCCAGTTCTTTTGCCGATTGTAATATTTCTTTAGTTGATTTTACCGGTGCAGATTTAACATCTGTAGATTTTACTCGTGCAAAGATTGTTGAAAGTAATTTTTCAGAAACGTTATTAAATGGTGCAGATTGCAGTTATGCTGAAATGACTTATTGTAATTTTACAGATGCTGATTTAGCCGGTTGTATTTTTTCTGAAACAAATTTGACAAGCTCTGATTTGACAGGTTCATATAATATCAATGCTTGCCGATTTGATAATGACACGATTTGGCCTGAATCTGAATTGATGCCTCATGATTTTGATTCAGTATATAAAGATGATTTGTCTGCTATGAAAGATGAAGATGATTACGCGCAAAATAGCGATTACTAGAATAAAAAAGAATTAAGGATGGTTAATATATGACATTTAAACTTGCTATAACAGGCAAAAGCGGAAGTGGAAAAACAACAATAACAAAGGCCTTTTTAAGAATATTTCAGGAATTATTTCCTGAAAAGTCTATTTTGCTGTTTGATAACGATTTGGCAAGTGAACTCGGTCACAGTTTTGGTTTAGATGTCAGAAACACAATCTACGGTATCAGGAGCGGAAAACACGAATATAAGACTGGTATTCCTGATCATATGACCAAACAAGAATATGTTGAATGGGCGATGGAAGACATCTTAGTTCCTATTGAAGATAATGTTGATTTAATTGTTTCTTGGTTTGTAGGTTCAAAAGATTGTCGTTGTCCGATTACCGGACAAATAAATTATGCAATAAAAAAGCTCCTTGCAAGATATGATATTGTTATATTTGATTGTGAATTTGATTTGAAATACTTAAATCAACTTGTTGATACGGAAATAGATACAACAATTATTGTTGCAAATCCGATAGAAGAATCAGCTCATCTTGCCAAACGTATTGAAGAGTTTAGCGCCAAGTATGCTGCCGGAAATCAGCTCGGAGTTGTTATAAATAGAGTTGATAATGATGATTTGACAGAAGTGTACGATTTACTAAAAAAATATGATTTGGATGTCTTGGGAGTAATTCCTTTTGACAATGAATTGTTAAAAAATTCTATTGCTCGTGATTCAAAAGTTGTTCAAGAGGCAATTAAGCAATTCTACTTTAGATTAAATTTACCTCAAGGTGGTGAATAATTATGGCAAAAATTTTGGATGGGAAAAAACTTAAAGCAAAAATTCTTGAAGGTTTAAAAACTGAAATCGATACATATTCGGTTAAGCCATCGCTTGCTGTTATTTTAGTTGGAGATGATGCTGCAAGCCAAATTTACGTAAGAAACAAGAAAAAGACAGCCGAAAGCCTGGGAATTACTTCAACCGTAATTACTTATCCTGCGGATATTGAAGAACTTGAACTTTTAAAAAAGATAGAAGAATTGAACGAAGACGACTCAATAAACGCAATTCTTGTTCAGTTACCTTTACCTAAACATATTAATAAGCAAAATGTAATCAACGCAATTTTGCCGGAGAAAGATGTTGATTGTTTTACTTTAGAAAATTGTGGACTGTTGGAATCAGGACTTGAACCTTACGTTTATCCGTGTACTCCAAACGGAATATTGTTAATGCTTGATGAATACGGTATAAATCTAGACGGAAAACATGTTGTTGTTCTTGGGCGTTCAAATCTTGTGGGAAAACCAATGGCACTAATGGCTTTAAAAAGAAATGCAACTGTAACTATTTGTCATCGCCATACAAAAAATCTTAAAGAAATAACAAAAACTGCAGATGTGTTAATTTCTGCAGTAGGAGAAGTATTAGTAGAAGATGATATGATAAAAAGCAATTGTGTTGTTGTTGATGTCGGAATTTTCAAAGATAATAATGGGAAAATTCGCGGAGATGTAAATTTTAATACTGTATCTAAAAAAGCCTCCTATATTTCACCGGTTCCGGGAGGAATCGGACCAATGACTATAACTTCTTTGATGCTTAATACGGTTGAATTATACAAAAAACAAAATAAAAGAAGCTTGTAGTTTTTATTGAATTTCTATTCAATAATATCGCACCACAAACTTCTTTTTTAATTTTGCATTTAAGGTTATTTAATCAGGTTTAACCGCCGATTAAGTTCAAGCCGCAAGATTGTTTAACGTTATTTTTAACAAGAGTACTGCAAGACGTAATTTCTTCAGTCAACGCGGTAATTTGGTCTTCAATTGCGGATTTTCGGGTCGACAGTTGCTCATCCATATCCTGTAGCTGCATATAATACGTATCTTTTTCGATATCAGCATCTTCTCCGTATTCACCTGCGTTATATGCTCGTTGCAATTGTGTCTGTTGCTTTTGACACCAGTTAACCTGATTTAAGATTAACATTTGTTCAAATTGTAATTGGCTCTTTTGTAATGTAAATAAATTCTTTTGTGCATCTATTGCTAAGAATGTCATAATCTCTCTCCTTATATATTATACTCTTCTTGAATATATAAAAAATTTCCCAACCCCCCAATTTCACAAAGCTATTATTTTGTTACAAAAGTTAATATGTTTTTATTATTTATCGAATAGCTTAACTAGCTATGCAGAAGTGCACAATTAAATTACTTTTATCCGTTCTGTTTTTTTACGATTTTAATTTCGTAGCCGAGAAGGTCGGCTATTGTTTCCATTTCATCGTAGTTTAGTGAACTTAAAAATATTTTATTTTGAAGGCTGCGCTGAGTATATTGTTTGCCTGTTTTTTCAGTAAGCATATCTGCCAACTTTTGTACGGTTAACGCTTCTTTCATTATTAATATTTTAAGTTCATTCTTAGATGTCATTAGTTCCTCATATTTGAAACAATTATACGTTTTTTAAGTAAATGTTGACAAATATGAGATAATCTTCTAATATTATACTTATATTTAAGATAATTATTTTATATTTAAGTTTAAGTGTTAAGAAAGCAGGTATAAATGGGAATAAGGAATTTAGGTGCTGTTAAACAATTGCAAGAGCCCAATAACGTAACTTATCCAGTGGCAAGTATTGCCGGTGCGCAAGTGTGCGCACCATACAGTGACCACTGTAAAATCTCATC
>SAMEA3663006__coassemble_508_pt1 | contig 15622 bp, 23 predicted proteins | sample SAMEA3663006__metabat2_low_PE_025 | metagenome-assembled genome bin SAMEA3663006 (sample SAMEA3663006) | pig gut metagenome | biome: pig gut; feature: pig-associated habitat; material: faeces | place: France | collected 2012
ACTACTTTGAAACACTTGTCTAAATATTAAGTTTTTTATAGACATAACAAAAAATTACATATTGCGTGAACTTAAATTTTGAATTACAATATTGAGGGAAAAAGCTTTTTAATAAGGGAGATGGCAGTATGGTTACAGAAAGACAAAAAGTTAAAGAACAAGATAAAAATCAAAGACGACACAACTTTGAACCTGTAGAAAGTAATTTAACCGAAGAACAAGTAAAACTTGAAGCTTCTCGTTGTTTGCATTGCAAAAATCCTCGTTGCGTTCAAGGATGTCCGGTAAACATTCAAATACCTGAATTCATTCAAGCAATCAAAGACGGCAATCTTCAACAAGCAGGAGATATTATCCGCGAAACAAGTATGCTACCATCCGTTTGCGGTAGAGTTTGTCCGCAAGAAAGACAATGTGAAGGCAATTGTATCCTTGGCATCAAAGGGCAATCTGTTGCGATTGGCGCTTTAGAACGCTATGTAGGAGATAATACAAAAGCCGAAGGAACTGAAATTACCCCAACCGGTAAAAAAGTCGCAATTGTAGGCTCCGGATGTGCAGGTATTACTGCAGCCGCAGATTTAAGAAAAGCCGGACATGATGTAGAAGTTTTTGAAGCTCTACACGAACTTGGCGGAGTTTTACGCTACGGAATCCCTCCGTTCAGACTTCCTAGAATTGTTTTAGACAGAGAAATTGAAAACCTTAAGAAAATGGGGGTAAAATTCCATACTGACGTTGTTGTCGGAAAATCAATTACCCTAAAACAACTTAAAGAAGATGGCTTTGACGCTATATTTATATGCTCAGGAGCCGGACTGCCTAAGATGCTCCATATTAAAGGCGAAAATCTTAACGGAGTATTTTCTGCAAACGAATTTCTGACAAGAGTTAATCTTATGCACGCAGGGCAACCTGACAGTCCGACTCCATTAAGAGTTGGTAAAAAAGTTGCCGTATTCGGTGGCGGAAATGTTGCAATGGATGCGGCAAGAACCGCTGTAAGAGTTGGATTTGAAGAAGTTTATATCATTTACAGAAGAACAGAAAAAGAGCTTCCTGCAAGACTTGAAGAAATTCGACATGCAAAAGAAGAAGGTATTACATTCAAATTCTTATACGCTCCAAAAGAAATTTTAGGAGAAGATGGCTACGTTAAAGCCGTAGAACTTGAAGTAATGGAACTTGGCGAACCTGACGAAAGTGGCAGAAGACGCCCTGTTTCAACAGGCAAAATAGAAACAATGAACTTAGATACAGTAATCGTCGCTCTGGGAACCGGTCCAAACCCTATTATCCAACGCTCTGCAGATGCTGAAGGCTTAGAAATTGAAACTGACAAAAAAGGCTACATTACCGTAGACGAAAACAGTCGAGCAACCTCTATTCCTACAATATATGCAGGTGGAGATGTCGCTCCTGTCGGGACTTCCAACGCTATTAACGCAATGGGCGCAGGCAAAAAAGCTGCAAAAGCTATAAATGAATTGTTAAAATAGTTATTATAAAAAGCCAAAGAGATAGTAAACTCTCTTTGGCTTTTTAAAGAGGGATTATGTTAAAAAAATTACTTTTAGGGTTATGTTTGTGCATGCTTGTAGCACCGGTTAGTGCATTTGAGCTTGATTGGTCTGCAGACGATGATATTCGACAAAATTATAATCCATCAAAATTGGAAGAAGAGGTTCTACCGGGATTACCTAGCTTTTTAAACGACACACCGACACCCTCTCATACACAAACATCAATAAAAAATGAAGTAAATCAAGTCAAATCGTCCGCACCCGACTCTATGGCTCCTACAAATAATATTCAAACAGACTTTTCCTCAACCGTAGGAAAAGTAAAAAAAACAACTCAACCAACCTACACAAACGATTCGTTCACAGCCATAAAAATAAAAAAAGGCACAAAAATTAAAGTTCAATCAAGAACTAAAGTTTCTGATTGGAACACCGCAGGCGCTAGGATGACTTTTGTTTCGACAGAACCTGTTATTCAACGGTATTTATCACTTCCTGCCGGAACAACACTCAAAGGTGTTATTGAAGACTCCCACCAACCAAACAACTTTGGCAATGGCGGACTTCTAAAACTTAAGGCAGACTCAATTATCATAAACGGCAAAACCCAAAATCTTGACGCAAAAGTTATCAGAGCAAACGGCAAAATTATTATCGCAAATAACATAAAAGGAGAACGTGGCTATATAAAAGGCATAAGCAACGCTGTAGCTAAAGGCGACAAATTCTACAAAAAAACACGTAGAACCTCTCAAAATCTTGCGAACAATCCTGTCGGAGTAATTATATCACCATTTCCAACAATAATCGGAGTAGTCGGTTATACTGTTAACTGGGCTGTTTCCCCAATAACTGCTATGTGGTCAAAAGGGGAACACATAACCATTCCTTCAGGAGCAAATTACACCCTAAAACTTCGCGATAATGCTTATATTTACTAGTTTTACACATAAACACATAAAAAAAGTGAGTCAAATAATATATTGACTCACTTTTAATTTTTGCAATATGCAAGCGATTAGAAATTCAAACCTGCTTCACGAGCTGCATCAGCCAAAGCTTGAATACGACCGTGGTATAAGAATCCGCCTCTATCAAAAACAACATCCTTAACACCGGCTTTCAAACCTTTTTGAGCAACAGCTTCACCAACAACTTTTGCAGCGTCAATGTTGCCACCGTGAGCTAATTTTTCTTTCAAATCTTTGTCAACAGAAGAAGCTGAAACAAGAGTAACCTTGTTTACATCATCAATCAATTGAGCATATATATGTTTTGTACTTCTGTAAACAGCCAATCTTGGGCATTCAGGAGTTCCTGCAAGTTTAACCCTGATTGATTGGTGTCTTTTTTGTACTTGTGGTTTTCTAATTTTTCTTTTAATCATTTTTAATCCTTTCTTAACCCAAACCTTCTTGAATAACCACTTCAAGGGTTTATGCGGGCATTAATTGTTCTTTTTTACCCATAAATAACATAAATGTTTTTACGAGATTTTTTAGTAAGTTAAAAATAAAATATTCAAACGGCACAACAAAGTTACCGTAATTTATCCTACTTTTTACCTGCTTTACCGGCTTTACGTCTGATGTGTTCGCCTTCATATCTAACACCTTTACCTTTGTAAACTTCAGGTGGACGTTTAGATCTGATGAAAGCTGCAACATCACCAACTGTTTGTTTGTTAGAACCTTTAACAGTAATTTTTGTGTTTGCTTCAACAGCAATTGTAATACCTGCAGGTGGTTCAACGATAACAGGGTGAGAATAACCCAATGCTAGGTTAAGGTTTTTACCTTCCATGCTAGCACGGTAACCAACACCTTGAATTTCCAATTTCTTTTCAAAGCCTTCCTTAACACCGTGAACAGCGTTAGCAATAAGGGTTCTGAACAAACCGAACAAAGCATCAGTTTCTCTTGTATCGCCAACTTTAGACAAAACGATATGATTGTCTTCCATTTTAACAGCGATTTCCGGACGAACAACGACAGTTTCTTCACCCAAAGGTCCTTTAACTGTAACAACTTGTCCATCTATTTTAATTTCGACTCCTTGAGGAATCTCAACCGGTTTTTTACCAATACGTGACATTTAATTTTCTCCTTATGGTATATTTGTAACTTTTTCGGTTTTTCTACCAATTACACCGAAAATCAAAAACTAATATAAAATTAGTATACGTAGCAAAGAACTTCGCCACCGATGTTTTCTTTACGAGCTTTTCTGTCTGTTAAAAGACCTTTGCTTGTTGAAACAATCGCAATACCCAAACCACCTAAAACTTTAGGAAGGTTTTTAGCTTTACAATAGTTTCTCAAACCAGGTTTAGAAATTCTTTCCAATTTTGTGATAACAGGTTTTCTTCTTTCGTCATACTTAAGAGTAACAACCAAAACTTTGAATTTACCATCTTCTTTTACTTCATAGCCATCGATAAAACCTTCTGATTTCAATAGCTTAGCTAATTCAACCTTCAATTTTGAAGAAGGGATTTCAACAGTTTCGTGAGAAACCATGTTAGCGTTTCTGATTCTAGTTAGCATATCTGCTATAGGATCTGTCATTGACATAATTTTATTCCTTTACTCTTGCGGACTTACTGAACAATTCAGCAGTATCCATTCTACTCGTCACTTATCGAACTAACTTTGCTCCACATAAGGGAACGTCTTCCGACAGTCTGACAAGTTGATGCTAGCATAAACTCTAAGCATTTGCAAGATAAAAATTACGAAAAATTAACATTTAGTATGGTGCAAAAAGCTGTACCGTTCGAGCTCCAGAATATATTACCCTATTTATTACTCATAATGAATGTTGCCACTAAGCAATTCACCGGCTAAATATTCATCAACATAGTTAGCAAAGGTATTAGAATATTCATCTGGTGGAAGATTTCCAGAACGATAAGAGCCATCCTGATTAAATGTTACTGTTGTATTATCATCATCATAGTTATATTTTATAGTTATTGAATTGTCATTATTTTTTTCAATTCGAATACCGCCATCATCCAAAACCATTGAATGTGATGGTTTCAGAAAGACTATCGCATTCATAGCTCCAGCAACATGACTTTTAAGATAACCATGTTTATTAACATCTACATCATTACTATCTGATGATAATATATATGAAGAATACTCTCCTAAAAATTTCTTATTAGCTTCTATTGAATATAAATCGTAAAATTTTTCAGAATCATAAAGCTCTGAACCTTTGGTTTTATTTTCGTCTGTATTTACTTCTTCATTCTTGACTTCACTATTTTGTTGAGAAGTAACTTTTGGAGCTTGTACCTGTTCACTTGAAGTTATGTTTTGTGGTTTTGATTGTACAGATGAGTGATTTGCTTGTTGAACTTGATTTCCAACAGAATCGTTCTTAACTTCAATTTGAGAAGCATCTAGAGCTTGTTCCTTTTGGTTTTCATGCTCTTTAGCAGTCTTTTGTGCTTGAGCTTCCTGTTTTACATCATCTAAAGAAATCGTCTTACCATCTCTTTTGAAAACATAGCAATTATCACCAGCAATATTCATAACTGATACATCTATTCCTTCTGGCATGTCCAACCCACCCAACCTGTTTTTAACCTGTTTGTCGCGTTCTTCAACAGTCATCGTCTTATTTGAACCCAATATTTGAACCTGCTGACTTTGATTATCTGTTGCAGGCTGTTTAGACTCTAAACTTGCACTGGTTGCATTAGAACTTTGGGAACTAACTACATTATTACTATCAGAAGTAAAAGTCTGTTGTTGGACAACTTTTGTATCCGCTTTAGGTGTAACGTCTGTTTTGCCTGTTAAAAGCGCTTTTATTTTATTCCAAACACCGTCATCGATTTCAACATTTCCTTCATCAACAACAAAATTTGTCCCCCAAGAACTTCTATCTGCCAATTTGTTTATGTCAGTCGTATTATTTTCAGTAGTATTAAATATACTCTTCTCTTTGGATTGCGCACTATTTACTTCAGTCATTACTTTTTGCCAAGTTTCCAGATTAGAGTGTTTAATATTACCGGCTCCGATTTTATCTCTAATTGCTTGCGTAAGTCCTTGACCTCTACCAATGTTTATCTGAACCATAGTGCTCTCCTTGCGTTTTTATACTCTCGTATTTATATAAAAACAGGCGCCGGCGCAACTTTGCACTAATGGCATAGTTCACCTCACATCATATCATATCATATCATATAGGGCATTATAACTGGGTTTCAGCCATTTTACCAATATTTACATAACTTTACAAATAAAAGCTATTTTTTATCAGTTTACGATATTTTTGTAATATTTTGTAATATTAACAGGTAATTTTTCTCACTAAAAAAGACCGGCAAAATACCGGTCTTTTAAAAACATATATGATTTGTACGCTTACGCACAATATTTGTCACCAAAAAGTTCGCTACCAGCTTGCTTTTGTTACACCAGGCAATAAACCTTGGTGAGCCATTTTACGAAGACAAATTCTGCACAAACCGAAGTCTCTGTGATAACCGTGAGGTCTGCCACAAATACTGCATCTGTTGTGAAGTCTTACCTTTGGGTATTTTCCCGCAGCAACAAGAGCTTCTCTTTTCAGTTCTTTGTCTATCATCGCTTTCTTAGCCATGAATATCTCCTTTGTTTTGCTTAATTATTTTTTACCAGTACCGAGTTATTTGTTTAAGTTCATCCCTTTGAAAGGCATTCCCATTAATCTTAACAATTCTCTTGCTTCATCATCAGTTTCAGCAGTTGTAATGATTGAAATGTTCATACCTTTTACTAGATCAACTTCTTCATATGTAATTTCAGGGAACAAAGCTTGTTCTTTCAATCCTAGAGTGTAGTTACCACGACCATCGAAAGATTTTGCACTGATACCTCTGAAGTCACGAATACGAGGGAACACAACGCAGATTAACTTTTGCAAGAAATCATACATTCTTTCGCCTCTAAGTGTTGCCATAGCACCAACAGGCATACCTTCTCTTAACTTATAAGATGCGATAGACTTCTTAGCTTTTGTTACAACACATTTTTGTCCAGCGATTTTGGTCAATTGAGCTTCAATAGCTTCAGCAATTTTAGAGTTGTGAGATGCTTCACCTACACCCATGTTGATAACAATTTTATCAAGTTTAGGGATTTGCATTTCGTTCTTATAACCGAACTTTTCTTTTAAAGCCGCTTTGACTTCTTCGTTATATTTTTTTCTTAAACTTTCTGTTTTTGTCATTTTCGTATTTCCTTAATTTAGCGAATGTATATGTCTATTCTACCACGAACAAACCTTACACATCCAATTGTTCACCACATTTTTTACAAACACGAACTTTTTTGCCGTCTACGACAGCGTGTTTGATCCTTGTCGGTTTTTCGCAAGCCGGACATACAACCATAACGTTTGAAGAATCCAAAGGTGCTTCAAGTTTAATCAAACCACCTTGAATACCAGCCATTGGTTGAGGCTTTTGAGCCTTAGTAACCATGTTTGCGCCTTCAACAACTACTGTTGAATCTGTCGGATTAGTTTTTTTAACGTTTCCAATTTTACCTTTATCTTTGCCTGCTGTTACGATAACTCTGTCACCGGTTTTTACATGCAAGCTTTTTTTCTTATTATCTGTCATTTTTTTATCCTTTATATTTTTGCTTGAACTTTAATCGACCTTTATTCCGGTCACGATTTTTCACTCGAAAAATCAATTAAATAACTTCCGGTGCGAGAGAAACGATTTTCATGTATCCTTTATCTCTCAATTCACGGGCAACTGGTCCGAAAACACGAGTTCCACGAGGGTTGCCATCTTTATTAATAATAACAGCTGCATTTTCATCAAATCTGATTACTGATCCATCAGCACGTTTGATGTCAGCTTTAGTTCTAACAACAACCGCTCTAACTACTTCAGATTTTTTAACAGCCTGATTAGGAGTTGCGTCTTTTACAGTTGCAACTATTTCATCGCCTACAGCTGCAAATTTTTTATTTGAGCTACCCATAACACGGATACATAATAATTGTTTAGCACCTGTGTTATCTGCTACTTCTAGTCTAGTTTCTTGTTGTATCATTTTTCTTTCCTTTTTCTACTTTCGACCTCTCATTACTCAAGGTAATGTTGTCACTTACTTTTGCCTGAAATAATCAGACTAATCAATCCGCACGTCAAAAATTAACGAGCTTTTTCTACTACTTCCAACAAAGTCCAACGTTTGTCACCTGACAAAGGTCTTGATGCAATAATTCTAACTTTGTCACCAACGTTACAAACGTTTTGTTCATCGTGAGCTTTGTAGTTTTTGTTTGATTCAATAATTTTTTTGTATTTCGGATGTGGTTCATAATCAGCAACTTTAACAACAATAGTTTTGTCCATTTTGCTGCTTACAACGATTCCTTGTTTTTCTTTCTTAGGCATTCTGTACCTCTTTTTCTGTTATTACTGTTTTCGCTTGAGCTATTAAGCGCTTTGTCTTAGACACAAGAGCTGTGTTTTCTAACTTGTGAGTAGAAAGTTTGATTCTGCAATCAACTAATTGTTTTTTCCACTCAAGAATTGCACTCTTTAACTCATCTACTGATTTTTCGCGCATTTCACTTAATTTCATTTTTATTTTTCCTTTTAATATTTTACTAAAATTATCGGCTTAAATTCAAAATATAAACATATCTTAAACTTTTTAGAAGGTACGGGAAACCGCATCGCTTCCCGCCGATAACAATCTTACGCTTCTAACTTAGACTTTTCCACAACCTTAACTTTAATAGGAAGTTTTTGAGCTGCAAGTTCCAATGCGTTAACTGCAACACTTCTATCAAAGTATTCAAGTTCGAAAAGAATTCTGTTTGGTTTAACAACCGCAACCCAGTATTCCAAGTTACCTTTACCAGAACCCATACGAGTTTCAGCTGGTTTTGCTGTAATTGGTTTATCTGGGAAGATTTTTATCCAAACGTTACCGCCACGTTTGATTTCACGAGTCATTGCACGACGTGCAGCCTCGATTTGACGGCTGGTAATCCAACCAGGTTCAACGGCTTGCAATGCATAAGAACCGAATTCAAGTTTTGTACCTCTTGTTTCATGTCCTTTCATTCTGCCTTTCATCATTTTGCGGTATTTAGTTTTTTTAGGCTGTAACATTTTATTTGCTCCTGTTAATTATTTTTACTTAACTTTAATTATTAGCCTTCAGTTGTTTCGATGGCTCTTCTTCTTGGACGACGAGCGCCTTTTTCAGAACCTTCTTTACCTGTTTTAGCTTTAATATTTTGATCTGCTTTTTCACCAGGCATTAAGTTTCCTTTGAAAATCCATACCTTAACACCGATTTTACCCATAATAGTATCTGCTTCAGTGAAACCGTAATCAACATCTGCTCTTAAGGTTTGAAGAGGAATTCTTCCTTCTTTAGCCCATTCTGAACGAGCGATTTCAGCACCACCCAAACGTCCTGATACCATAACTTTGATACCTTGAACGCCAGATCTCATTGTACGTTGCATAGCTTGTTTCATTGCTCTTCTGAAAGCAACACGTTTTTCAAGTTGTTGTGCAATGTTTTCTGCAACTAATTGAGCATCCGCATCAATTCTTGCAACTTCTACAACATTGATGATAACAGGTTTTCCGATGAATTTTGAAACTTCTTGTCTTAATTCATCAATACCTTGTCCACCGCGACCTACAACGATACCAGGTTTAGCAGTTACAACAGTGATAGTTGTATTTTGTGCCTTTCTGGCAATTTTTATTTTTGATACGCCTGCTGCGTATAATTTTTTCTTCACGAATTTTCTGATTTGATCATCTTCCTTAACGCAAACACGGTATTCCTTGAACTTTGCATACCAAGTGCTTTCCCAAGGTTTGATGATACCTACTCTAAATCCGGTTGGATGTGTCTTTTGTCCCATATTTTATACCTTTATTTTTCCTACTTACTTATTATCACTAACTTTTAATGTAAGATGTGACGTACGTTTTAGTCTTTTATAAATTCGACCTTGTGCTCTTGGTTTGCCGCGTCTTAGAGTTTGGCTTTCATCAGCGTATATTTCAGAAATTTTTAATGTTTCCGGAGATACACCAAATTTTTCCTGAGCGTTAGCAACTGCAGCCTTCAAGTTTTTTTCTACAACTCTTGCTGCAAAATAAGGCATAAAACGTAACATATCTTGAGCTTCAAGAACTTTTTTGCCGCGAACTTCATTGATAACACGACGTAATTTTCTTGCTGTCATTTTTATATCTGTTTGTTTTGCTTTAGCTTCCATTTTTATTATTCCTTATAATTTATTTTACTTTTGCAGTTTTGGCTGAACCTGCGTGACCTTTAAACAATCTTGTAGGTGCGAATTCACCCAACTTGTGTCCAATCATTTGCTCTGTTACATAAACCGGAACATGAGTCTTACCGTTGTGAACGGCGATTGTATGACCTAGCATATCAGGTACAATCATTGATGCTCTTGACCAAGTTTTAATTACCTTCTTTTCTGAATTTGCATTCATCTTAGCAACTTTCTTTTGTAGAGCTTCTTCTACGTATGGACCTTTTTTTAATGAACGTGCCATTAATATTTTCTCCTTTTGGTTTGTTGTCTTAATTTCCGCATTTGAGCGGTTTTGAGGGAACCTCTGAGGATTCCCTCAGGCTCTGGCATTATTTGCCTTTTCTTCTTCTAACAATTAACTTATCAGAAGCTTTACCAGACTTTCTAGTCTTATAACCAAGAGCTGGTTTACCCCAAGGTGTTTTAGGGTGTCCGCCAGGACCAGTTTTACCTTCACCACCACCGTGAGGGTGATCGCATGGGTTCATTGTAACACCACGAACAGTTGGCTTGATACCTAAGTAACGTTTTCTACCAGCCTTACCTAATGATAAGTTTTTGAATTCAGAGTTACCAAGAACACCAATTGTTGCCATACATTCTTTTCTTACCATTCTCATTTCAGAAGATGGAAGTTTGATTGTAACATAATTGCCTTCTTTAGCCATTACTTGAGCTGCATTACCTGCGGCTCTAACCATAACTCCGCCACGACCAGGGTTAAGTTCAATATTGTGAACCATAGTACCTAACGGAATTAATTCTAGCGGAATAGCGTTTCCTGTTTGAACAGGAGCTTCTGGACCGCTAACAATAGTATCACCAACATTCAATCCTTCCGGAGTCAAGATATATCTCTTTTCACCATCAGCATAGAATACCAATGAAATTCTTACGTTTCTGTTTGGATCATATTCAACTGTTTTTACAACTGCCGGAACTCCAAATTTTTCACGTTTGAAATCGATTACACGGTATGCTCTTTTTACACCGCCACCTTTGTGACGACAAGTGATTCTACCTGTATTATTTCTACCTGCTGTTTTCTTAACTTTTTTCAACAGGGATTTTTCTGGAGTTGAAGTAGTGATTTCTTGATAATCACTCTTTGTCATACCTCTTTGTCCCGGAGATGTCGGATTAATTTTTCTGATTGCCATTTTTTTCTCCTTTGTTTGGCTTTTGTAATTCTTAGGGATATATGCCATACACCCCTTTTTGCATAGGATTTACCTTTGCTAATTGGAACGTTAGTCCTCAATTGGTTTCAACAACCAATCAGCTCCTATGCTCCGGCTAGTTCTTCAATCGGATCACCTTCGATAGTTACGATTGCTTTTTTAGAACTATCTGTTCTACCGAATTTATATCCCATTCTCTTAGCGTGAGATGGCATGTAAACGGTATTTACACTCTTAACTTTTCTTCCAGGAAAAGCTAATTCAACTGCTTTTGCAATATCAACTTTTGTAGCATCTTTACGAACTTCAAAAGAATATTTTCCTTCAGCTTGAGCAGCAACTGATTTTTCAGTAATTAAAGGTTTTTTAATTACATCATATAACTTTTCTGTATTTGTTCTTTCTTTACTCATTTTATTATTCCTTTTATATTATTATTTGCTTAATCTTTCAGTAATTTCGTTTACAGCAGATTCTGTAATAACAACGCTATCAGCTTCCAACAAATCTTTAACATTTAAGTTAGTAGGAAGAATCAATTTTACTGAAGGAATGTTTCTTGCTGCTAATTCCAAGTTTTGGTTTTCAGCTGCACGGAAGTCAGCTACAATAAGAACTTTTCCATTCAAGTTTAATGATTTCAAAGATGAAGCCATTAATTTTGTTTTTGGTTCAGTAATAGCAGAAAAGTCTTTTACGATTACCAATTGTTCTTCTCTTGAAGATAATGCAGATTTCAAAGCTAATTTTCTAGCTTTTTGAGGCATTGAGAAAGAAAAATCTCTTGGTTTTGGTCCAAATACAACACCACCGCCAGCGAACAATGGAGAACGAAGAGAACCAGCTCTAGCTCTACCTGTACCTTTTTGTTTCCAAGGTTTTTTACCACCACCAGAAACTTCAGCTCTTGTTTTTGCAGAAGCTGAACCTTGACGAGCATTGTTTAATTGTCTTCTCAATGCTAAATGCATTACATGTAAATTAGGTTCAACGCCGAAAACACTTTTTTCTAGAGTGATTTCGCCCAATTTTTCACCATTTGAACTTAATATTTCTTTTGACATTTTTGTTTTTCCTTTATCTTAACTTTTACAGCTTACCCCTTGCAAACGCTTTATATGGCAAGTCTGGGTTTAAACTTTTCCTTGTTATACCGTTAAATACTTAGTTCCATTTTGTTCTTGTAGGAACGATTGTAACCAATCTGCCTTCGCAACCAGGAACTGAACCTTTAACTAAAACTAATTTTTTATCAGCATCAACCTTAACTAGTTTTAATTTAGTAATAGTAACTCTTTCGTTACCCATGTTACCAGCCATTCTCTTTCCTTTGATTACGCGGCTAGGAGTTGTACCGGCACCGATTGAACCAGGTTCTCTGTGATTTTTAGAACCGTGTCCCATAGGTCCTCTTCCGAAGTTCCATCTTTTAACAGTACCTTGGAAGCCTTTACCTATTGATTTACCTGTTACGTCAACTTTTTCTACGTTATCAAGAACAGATAATTCAATTTTGTCACCAACTTTATAGTCTTGAGGGTTTTCAACTCTGAATTCTTGAAGATGTCTGAAGTTTTCAAGGTTGTTTTTCTTGAAGTGACCGATTTGAGCTTTTGTCAAATGTTTTTCTTTAGCTGCTACAGTACCAACTTGAATAGCATTGTATCCGTCAGTTTCAACTGTTTTAACTTGAGTTACAACGATATCGTCAACTTTGATAACTGTTACAGGGATAGCCAAACCTTGTTCATCAAAAATTTGAGTCATTCCCAACTTTTTACCTATTACACCTAGTGTCATATTCTACCTTTCTAGCTTGCCGTACTTGATGCGGGCACATCCCGCCCCATTTCCGGTTTGCATTTTCACTTGCGAGCGCTACGTCTTGCTTAATTACTTTACCTATTGGGGACTTTCACCCCACCCAATCGGGTGTCCGGTTAAGAGTTTGTCAGCCGCTAGGCACATGTGCTCGCTTTAGCTAATCGACCCCATCCCGGTCGCAGTTCACATTATTTATGCATAATGCTTATTCAATTTTCAAATTTGCTTGTGCTTTTTGAAATTACAATTTAACTTCAATATCTACACCAGCAGGAAGATCTAATCTGCTTAACTCTTCAGTAGTCTGTTGAGTTGGTTCGTATATATCAATGATACGCTTATGAGTTCTCATTTCAAAGTGTTCACGAGATTTTTTATCTTTGTGAGGAGATCTCAAAACGCAATATATACGTCTTTTTGTAGGTAAAGGAATCGGGCCTGCAACTTTAGCGTCAGTTCTTTTTGCTGTTTCAACAATTTTGTCAGAAGACACATCAATCAACTTGTGATCATATGCTTTCAAACAAACTCTGATTCTTTGTCTTTTTGTGCTTGCCATTTTTATTCCTTTTCTTTCTGTCATGTTATACACATCAGGGGTCTTAATAAGCCGCCCCTAAAAGGCTTTGCTTGAATAGCTATTTGGATAATATTTCGGACATTAACTAAAATACTCCAAGCATATCAATAGTATTATAAACAAAAATACCTGTCAACTTGGTTTTTTGCTATTTGTTAAAGAATTGTGACAAAAATCACACCTTAAAATTTTTAAATTTATTAGTAAATATTCTCCTTGTTTTTAATCCTAAAAGTTCCAAAATTTTGTTTGCTATATAATTTTTTTAGAATACATAGGAGAATTTATATGAAAAGCGACAACATAAAAAAAGGGATATCCAAAACACCGCATAGGGGTTTGCTTATGGCAACAGGCGTAAGCAAAAAAATGATGAATGCTCCATTCATTGGAATTGCCTCATCTTTTTCGGATCTTGTTCCTGGGCATATAGGAATGCGAGATTTAGAACGTCAAATTGAAAAAGGGATACACTCCGCAGGGGGGCAATCATTTATTTTCGGTGTTCCGGCAATTTGTGACGGTATCGCAATGGGGCACAGCGGAATGCGATATTCACTACCGTCAAGAGATTTAATAGCAGATTGCGTTGAAAGTGTTGCTGCTGCCCACCAGCTTGACGGGCTTGTATTACTATCAAATTGCGATAAAATTACCCCCGGAATGCTAATTGGAGCCTTACGTCTAAACATTCCGACAATAATTGTCACAGCAGGTCCAATGTTAGATGGAATGTGCAGAGGGGAAAACAAACTGACAATGGTTACAGGCTCATTTGAAGCTGTCGGACGGTTCAGAAAAGGCGAAATAACCGAGGATGAACTATTGGCGTTAGAAGAAAGCTCTTGTCCTTCTGCCGGCTCTTGCCAAGGCATGTACACGGCAAACACAATGGCTTGCCTAACAGAAGTCCTTGGAATGAGTTTGCCTTATTGCTCATCATCTTCAGCAGTTTCTTCACAAAAAAGAAGAATTGCATTTGAAAGTGGTATGCAAATTATTGAACTTGTAAAAAACGATACAAAACCGTCTGATATAATCACCAAAGAAAGCTTATTGAACATGATAAAATGTGATTTAGCTTTAGGGGGCTCAACTAATACGTTTTTACATATTTTAGCAATAGCAAATGCCGGAAATATAGATATTACTATCGATGACTTTGACAAACTTAGTCGAGAAATACATCAGATAGTAAAAATTAACCCGTCATCAACTCTAACGATGACAGACTTCCACCAAGCCGGCGGAATTCCTGCAGTAATAAAATCAATGAAGAAACTTTTGAACAACACTCCAACAAGTTCAGGGCTAAAACTATTTGAAATAGCAGCTCAAGCTTGGGTTGACGAAAAAATAATTCCACCATATGACAAATCAACTTATACACAAGCAGGATTAGGAGTCCTTTACGGGAACATCGCAAAAGACGGCTGTGTTATAAAAATCTCTGGAGTAGACAAAGATTGTTACACATTCAACGGAAAAGCAAAAACATTTGATTGCGAAGAAGATGCAATGACCGCACTAGAAAACGACACAATTAAAGCCGGAGATGTTATTGTAATCCGTTATGAAGGACCTAAGGGAGGACCGGGCATGCGAGAAATGCTCGCACCAACATCCCTCCTTGTCGGAAAAGGCTTAGGTAAAACTTGTGCACTCATAACAGACGGAAGATTTTCGGGCGCTACAAGAGGCATTTGCATAGGACACATTTGTCCGGAAGCCGCCAACGGAGGAGTCATTGCACTCATACAAGATGGTGACAAAATTCACATTGATATTCCGAACCGCACAATTAAATTACTTGTACCACCGGAAGAACTCGAAAATAGAAGGAAAGAACTTGTACCTTTCACTCCCAAAATTAAATCCGGTTATCTTGCTAAATATGCAAAAAATGTTCAAGACGCAAGTCACGGAGCAATTGTGTAAAATGCAAACTAAATAAAAAATACTATTTGTAATAAATCTTGATATTTTTTATTCAAAAAGCTTGAATATTTTAAAATAATAGTTTATAATAAAGGCACAGGGTGGTAGTTTCCTAAGCTACCGATAAGCCTTGTAGAGGTCTAACGGTTCTTGTTCTTTGGAATGAGAACCGTTTTTAATATGTTCAAAATCAAATAAATTAAAAATAAACTTAAATTGAAATCGTTCATACTTGCCCCCTT
>SAMEA3663006__coassemble_528_pt1 | contig 15209 bp, 13 predicted proteins | sample SAMEA3663006__metabat2_low_PE_025 | metagenome-assembled genome bin SAMEA3663006 (sample SAMEA3663006) | pig gut metagenome | biome: pig gut; feature: pig-associated habitat; material: faeces | place: France | collected 2012
CTTGCGCCATTTGTTAAATGGAAAAAAGAAAAATCTTTTTGGAAAAAATATTCTGAATTCAAAAAAATAAAACAACAAATCAAAGACTACAAATATGATATCGCAATTGACTCTCAAGGGCTATTGAAAAGTTTCGGATTTATGTTTATGTCAGGAATCAAACGCAGATTGGTCAACATCCATGCCAGAGAATTTTCGATTTTAGGTGGAAATGAATTTGTAAAAATCCCGAGAAATGACGATTTTAAGACTCCAATTATAAGAAAATATTTAAAATTTGCAGAACATTTAGGATTGAATATCGATAATATTCGAGTTACCTTACCACCTTCAACCAAAGAATCAATAGAAAAACTTGACACCTTACTGGCAAAAATTGATAAGACTAAACCTCTTGTAGTTATTTGTCCTGCCACAACTTGGGATAATAAGCATTGGAATAAAGATTATTGGAAAGAAGTTGTTAATTCAATAAAAGATAAATATTCTATTGTATTCACGGGAACTAAAAATGATATAGAACTTATTGAATATATTAACGAAGGCAGATTTTTGAACCTTGCAGGGAAAACTAATTTGAAGGATTTAATAGAATTATTCAGAAGAAGTGATTTGGTTTTGTCGCTGGATAGCGGTAGCACTCACCTTGCTTGGGCAACTCAAGTTCCCAAAATAATATCAATATTTTGTTGCACTCCAAAAACTTTATATGGACCGATTGGAGAAAAATATGTTTCTTTGAGCGGAAATTTACCATGTCAGCCATGTCACCTGAGAAAATGTCCGAACAAACCTGACAAGTACAATGCTTGTACTTTTTCTCCAAAGCCATCAGAAGTAATTGATGCAATAGAAAAGTTAATGAAGGGATAAATCACAATGAGAAAAATAAATGTCTGTATTTCTTTTGATGATAATTATGCACAATACGCGGGAGTCACAATCGCTTCAATATTATATAATGCAAAAGCAAGTGACGAACTTTATTTCTATTTGCTTGACGGCGGAGTAAGTGATGAAAATAAAAACAAACTTTTATCTCTCAAATCAATAAAAGATTGTGAAATGAACTTTGTACATATTGATGAAGAACTTTTTGCAGATTATAAAAAGATTAAAACCCATAAATATATTTCACTACCAACTTATTTTAGATTAAAATCAGCAGAACTAATGCCGAACGTCGACAAACTTATCTATTTAGACTGCGATACCGTTGTCAACACAAGTCTTGAAGAATTGTTTAATATTGATTTGGAATATAATATTATCGCCGGAGTAAATGACCTAAGCCATAAAGCTGTTAAGAAAAACCCGAGCTATATAAATGCCGGAATGATTTTGATGGACTTAAACAAAATTCGAGAACAAAATATCGAAGAAAAATTTTTGGAATATACAAAAAATAACATTGAAAAAATTAAAGCCGGAGATCAAGACATTATTAATAGTGTGTTGAAGGGTAAAATTAAGCTTCTTAATCACAAATGGAACGTGCAGACGAGTAATTTTACAAATCGCTCATCATATGCCAAATTTCCTTGGATAATCCATTATGTCGGGCAACAAAAACCTTGGAAATACGGAAACTGGAATTACCATACTGAATACTACAATAAATATTTACAACTAACACCTTGGGCTTTAGATAAAAATGAAGAAAAAAGCTATCTTAAAAAAAGTAAAATTAAAGGAATTTTAGGATATATAAAATATCGTCCGTTATTTTTATTTAGACCGAGATTTTATCAGGCATTCAAAGAAACTTACCTTACCAAAGAGCCATATATATACCCTGATACATTTTTTGTTTGGGAACCTTGCTCAAAAAGTCACTCAGAAGTTGTTCCGGGGTTTGCAAAATATCTTTTAGATTTAGGCTACAGCGTTTCAGTCCTTGTAACACCTGACAGACTAAAAGAAGGGTTGTTTTCACGATTTCAAAATAGACGTTTATTTTTAAACAAAATGAGTCAAAAGGAAATAAAACACTATATTCACGAAAACATGCTATCTGATGCAAAAGGAATTATGGTGACAACCGTCGGAAAAATTAATGATGCACTGGATTATTCAGATGCAAAAAAATATTTCAAATTAGAAGCAGGGCAAAAAGCTGTTTTTGTTGAACACGAAGTATGTCATTCGGTAGATAACGGAACTTTTTGGGATAAACTTATTACTCTTAGAAAAATTGATTATAAGGGCGCAAATTCAGTTGTAGTAAACCCTCATTATTTTGGGGATATTAAAATTACCACTAAAAATGAAAAAATAACTAATTTTATAACAGTTGGAGCAATAAAAGAGGGGAAGAAAAATTCTGACCTGATTATACAATCTGTAAAAAAACTGCATGAAAGCGGAATTACCAATTTTAAAGTTACAGTTGTTGGAAAAGGAAGCCTAAAACACATCCCGTCAGAAATCCAAAAGTATTTTGATATAAAAGGACGTTTAGATTTTAGCGATATGTACAAAGAACTTGAAAAAGCTGACTTCTTCCTAACAGCATACGAAAAAGATAAACCAGGGCATATCAGATACATAACATCCGGTACTAGCGGAAACTTCCAACTTGTATACGGATTTGGCAAACCTTGCATTATTGTAAAAGAATTCGGTCCAATCAACGGTTTTAATGAAAAAAACAGTATTTTATATAATGAAGATGAAGATTTTGCAGATGCAATGAAAAAAGGAATTTTGTTGAGCCAAGAAGATTATTCAAATATGCAAAATGACCTTTTAGCGTACGCACAATCACTATATAATGAATCTTTAAACAATTTAAGGAGCCTGATTAATGAATAAAATCCCTGTTGTGTTTACTTTTGATAAAAGAATCATTCTTGCAGCAGCAGTTGCAATAAAAAGCCTTATTGACTCTGCAAAACCTGATACAAGTTACGATATTTGGGTTTTCCATCCGGATATTGACGAAAAAACTATTAAAAATTTCAATCAATTGACAGAGGGCACAAATCACAACATCAATTTTAAATATGTTGACCCAAAAAGATTTGAAGGTGCCCCTAAAAATAACGGAAGTTGGACAGAAATAGTTTATTATAGACTTCTTACTCCGGAACTTCTACCACAATATGACAAGGCTATCTATGTTGATATTGACGTTCTATTCAAGGGTGATTTAACAGAAGCGTATAATTTGGATATTTCTGACTATGAATGTGCTGCAGTTCCCGTTGAACTGAATAATAAAGATACTATGATATGTCACAAGTATTTCCCTGAAAATACAAACAAATATATCTACATATCAAGTTTTTTAATTATGAACTTGAAAAAAATGCGCGAAATGCATACCGTTGAAAGATTTGAAAAAGTAATAAAAGAAGTTAACGATAGACTCAAATTCTTTGACCTCGATACATTAAATATAGCTATCGACAAGTTTTATGATTTGCCGTTTTCTTATGGAGTATTCCAAAGCATTTACTACAATGATGACATCACAAAAGCCTCTGAATATTCTTTCTTAAAAGGAGTATTCAGCGATGAAGAACTTGAACAATCAAAGAAAGACGTAGTTTTTGTTCACTATGCAGGCAAAATGGGAAAACCTTGGAGAATGAAACATCCATATCAAGATTACAAGGAATGCATGAACACTATTCCTAAAAATCTCAAAAAATATACTTTCCGAGATATTAGAAAAATGTTATTTAATAAATTTTAAAAAGGAGCCACAATGCAAAAAGTATCTGTTATCGTACCTATATATAATGTTGAAAAATTTTTAAAAGAATGTTTGGACTCTTTAGTAAATCAAACACTCAAAGATATAGAAATCATTTGTGTTGACGATGGCTCGACAGACTCATCAGGTAGTATTTGTGATGAATACGCTAAAAACGATGCCCAAATTAAAGTTATACACAAGCAAAATGCAGGTTATGGGAGTGCAATTAATACAGGGATAGATGCTGCAACAGGAAAATATCTCGCAATCCTTGAATCAGACGATTTTGCCGACAAAAAAATATATGAAGATTTATTCAATATTGCAGAAAATTACCAAGCAGACATTATCAAATGTGACTGGTTTGCATATTGGGGAGAAACAAAATTTGTAGAAAAAGTCGGCAGTATTCCTAAATATATGGTTAACAAGCCTATTACTATTGCTGATTTTGTTGACTTGCTTAAAAACAAAACAACAATTTGGGGTGGAATTTATCTTACAAAATTTATTAAAGAAAACAACATCAGATGTCTTGAAACAGCAGGCGCAAGTTATCAGGATACCTCTTTTAATTTTAAAGCACTTTGCCTTGCTAAAAAAATGGTACTGACCGAAAAAGCCTATGTATACTATAGACAAGACAACATGAATTCTTCCGTTAAAAATAGAGGAAAAATTTTCTGCATTGATGATGAGTATAACGAATTAACTAAATTTTTGAACGAACATCCGGAAATTAAACCTATTGTTAACGATAGAAAAATGATTAATGAATATAAAGCAGGTATTTGGAATTTGTTAAGAATGTCCGAAGAATTCAGACTAGAATATTTGGAGAAATTTTCCGAACGTTTTGCAGAATACGCCAAAAACAATGATTTGAGTGAAGGTTTTTATAATAAAATATCTAAAAATGAAGTTGAATTACTTGTAAATAATAAAGAAGAATATTACAAACTCATTGAAAAAAGAGAACAGAAAAAACTCGCCAGAGAAAAACGTAAAAAGAATTTCTCTTTAAAAATCAATTCTTCAAGAATTCTTTTAAGGTTTTTTGGTAAACAAATTATTAATATTGAGTTTTAATTTCAACTAAAAAAGATAGAATGCAAAAGGTGGAGCCAGAAAGTTCCACCTTTTGCGTATTATTTATATATTATTATCAATTTACTAAATTGCATCTGCGCAATCGTCACAAATACCGTCAGAATTAAGTTTTCTGTATTTCCAACATCTTGCACATTTTTCACCTTCTGCCTTCGTTACCCATACGGTATAGCCATCTTCTGTATACTCGTTCAAAACATCTGATGGTTTTTCGTCAATAACATAAGCTTGAGAAGTTATAAATATGTTGCAAAGTTCATCTTCATTTGCTTTCAAGATAGAATTGTCTTCTGCTTTCACATAAACAGCAACTTCTAAAGAGCTTCCAACTTTCTTGTCAGCACGCAATGGTTCAATCGCACGACTAACAACTTCACGAGCTTTCAAAATTTTTGAAAAATCTTCTTCCAATTTTTCATTATGCCATTCTGAATGAGTTGTAGGCCATTCTGTCAAAAGAACACTGATTATACCGTCTTTTTGGCATTCAGGAACACTCATCCAAATATCTTCTGCCTGATGAGGCATAACCGGCACAAGAAGTCTTACAAGAGTTTGTAAAATTTCATACATAACAGTCTGACAAGCTCTACGAGAAACAGACTTTTTGCCGGCAGTATACAATCTGTCTTTTACAATATCTAAATAGAATGAACTCAAATCAACCGCCGCAAAATTTTGAAGTTGTTGGAAGTATTTATAAAATTCATAATTTTCAAAAGCTTCCGTAACATTTTCTATTAGTTGATTTAATTTGTGTAATGCAAACTTATCAAGTTCTTTCAAATCTTTATATTCAACATAATCCTCTTTAGGATTAAAATCAAACAAGTTACCCAGCAAAAATCTTGAAGTATTTCTGGTCTTTTTGAAAATTTCTACAAGTTGCTTAACAATATTGTCACCGATTTTAGTATCGTTTCTGTAGTCAACTGATGCAGCCCATAATCTCAAAATATCAGCTCCATAGTTTTTAATAATATCATCTGGTCTTATGTAATTACCCAAAGATTTTGACATTTTTCTGCCATCTTCTCCAAATACAAACCCGTGAGTAAGAACTTGTTTATAAGGAGCTTTACCTTCTGTAGCAACAGATGTTAACAAAGATGACTGGAACCAGCCTCTATGTTGGTCAGAACCTTCCAAATACATATCAACCGGAATTGTACCAAGTTCATCAGAACGTTTTTCAACAACTGCTCTCCAACTTACACCTGAATCAAACCAAACGTCCATAATATCATTTTCTTTTTTGATATGAGTTTTACCACATTTAGGGCATACAAAACCTTTTGGTAACAATTCTTCGGTACTGTATTTTACCCAAGCGTCAGAACTTTCTTTTTCAAATATTTTTGCAACATTTTCAATTGTTTCATCAGTTACAATAACTTCTCCACAATCTTCACAATAGAATACCGGAATAGGAACCCCCCAAGCTCTTTGACGCGAAATACACCAGTCAGAACGGTTTTCTACCATGTTAGAAATTCTAGCTTCACCGCCTGCAGGAATCCATTTTACCCCCTTGATAGCGTTAAGTGCCTCATCTCTAAATTTTTCAACCTTTACAAACCATTGCGGAGTTGCACGGTAAATTACCGGATGTTTACATCTCCAACAATGCGGATAACTATGATTGATATCTTGCTGCTTTAACAAAGCACCACAATTTTGAAGTTTTTCAATAACAATAGCGTTACCTTTGTAATAAGGAACACCTTCCAAGTCCTTGTCATTAACCAGTTCTGTCCAACAACCGCGACTATCTAACGGAGAAAATACCTCAATACCATATTTACAACCTACCTCATAGTCTTCTAAACCATGCCCCGGCGCTGTATGAACAGAACCTGTACCTGCATCCAATGTAACGTGTTCACCTAAAATAATTGGAGATTTTCTATCTGCAAGCGGATGTTTTGTGTTTAACAACTCTAAATCCTGTCCGACACAATTTCCAAGAACTTTAATATCCTCTTCACTCCACTCAACATCATTTAAAAATGCTCCCAAAAGCTCTTGAGCAACAACATAAACATCGTTTTTATATTCAAAGAAAGTATATTCATATTTTGGATGCATGCTTATTGCCATGTTTGATGGAATAGTCCAAGGAGTAGTTGTCCAAATAATAGCGTAAATATCTTTGTCATTATGTGCAGAAGAAAGAACGCCACTGTTAATTTTCTTTGTAGATTCTTCATCAAACTTAAATCTTACATAAATTGAAGTTGACGTATGGTCAGCGTACTCAACCTCCGCTTCTGCAAGAGCAGTTTCACAAGATGCACACCAATAAACAGGTTTCAAACCTTTTTCAATATAACCTTTTTTATACATTTCACCAAATACGCGAACCTGTTCAGCCTCGTATTCAGGATTGATTGTAAGGTAAGGATGTTCCCAATCTCCCCAAACACCCAAACGTTTGAATTCACTTTCTTGACCTTTCAAGTTTGTATGAGCGAACTCTCTGCATTTTTGACGTAATTCATAAGGAGTAACGGCACTTCTGCCACCTTTAATATTTTTTACAACTTTATTTTCAATTGGCAAACCATGCCCGTCATATCCCGGAACATACGGAGCATAGAAACCTCTTTGAGATTTATATTTTACAAGAATATCTTTTAGAATTTTATTTAATGCAGTACCAACGTGAATTTTTTCACTGCTCAAATACGGAGGGCCATCGTGCAAGATAAAACTATTAGTCTTATCTTTATTTTCTAAGCTTTTTTCATAAATATGATTTTCTTCCCAAAACTTTTGAATTTCGAGTTCTCGAACAGTAGCATTTGCTCTCATAGCAAGACTTGTTTGAGGCAAGTTCAAAGTATTTTTGTACTCTGTTTTCACATCATTACTCATTCTTTTTTATCCTTCTTTTACATTAACTTCTTCTGTAACTAATTTAGGCTCACTTGTATTTTGACTACAATTTTTTGCCAAACTTTCTATCTCGCCGCTAAGGCTATCTTCAATATCTTGACGAACAAAATCTTTCATTTTGTTGTAGTCAAAAACATTTTCCCATCTCGCAATAACAACCGTTGCGACACAATTTCCGATAAGGTTTACAGTTGTTCTACCCATATCCAAAATTTGGTCTATACCAAGCAATATTGCAACCCCAAGAATAGGAATATTGAAACTTGCTAAAGTTCCTGCAAGAACAATCAATGCAGCTCTCGGAACCCCTGCAACCCCTTTACTTGTAAACATTAGGGCTAACATTATGATAATTTGCTGGTTCAAATCAAGATTAATCCCAACTAATTGAGAAGAAAAAATAACTGCCATTGCAAGATACAAAGTACTACCATCCAAGTTAAAAGTATAACCTGTCGGCATTACAAACCCAACAATATTTTTAGGTACCCCGAAACGTTCCATAATTTCCATAGCTTTTGGAAAAGCTGCTTCAGAGCTTGCAGTAGTGAAAGCAAGCAACGCCGGCTCTTGCAAAGCTCTTATCAAACTTCTGAAAGATATTTTTACAATCTTACAAACAATAAATAAAACAACAGTCACAAAAACTGCAAAAGCTACATATAAAGCCCCTATAACCTTAAAATAATTTTTCAAAACAGCTAAACCGTTAGCGCCAACTGTGGTAGCAATAGCACCAAAAATACCTAATGGAGCAAAATACATAACATATTCAGTAAACTTGAACATTATTTGCGATACTGAATTTAAGAAATCCAATACAGGACGAGCCTTTTCTTTACACGCACACATCGCAATTGCAAAGAACAATGAGAACACAACTATCTGCAACAAATTGCCTTGTGACATTGCGTCAAACAAACTGGTTGGAAAAATATTTGTAACCATTTCTCCAATAGATGTATGAGCGTGAGTCGCAGCTAAAAGCCCTGCCGCCTGCATTTGAACAGCATGTTCAGATGTTCCCATAACAAATCCAACCCCAGGCTTAAATACATTAGCCATCGTAAGCCCGATAACCAAAGCCAAAGTAGTTACAACTTCAAAATAGACAATAGTCTTAATTCCAATTTTGCCAAGACTCTTGGCATCACCGTGACCGGCAATTCCGACAACAAGTGTTGCAAACAATAACGGAGCAATAATCATTTTAACCATTCGCAAAAATATAGCTGCAAACGGATGCATTTTTACCGCAAAATCAGGGGCAAAATGTCCTACAATAATACCCAATATAAGCGCTATAAATATTAGGGCTGTTAATTTAGAATGTTTCAATTTGGTACCTCAATAAGAATTATATACCAAACATGAAAATCCGCATAATTGCGTGTTTGTATTTAATAAGAAATTTTACAAAAATCCTACCCTATACAATATATCTCCTGCATAAAACTTTTATTTTAACAAGATATGAAAATACGTTTTACTTTTTAAGCAATATGTTATTATGTAGAAAACTAAGAAAGGATATTATATGAGTTGGTTTTATTTAGCATTAGCAATTATTTTTGAAACGACAGGAACTTCACTATTAAAAGTATCAAACGGTTTCTCGGTTTTATTACCGTCAATTGGAGTCGTAATTTCATATGCGCTTTGTTTTTTATTTTTATCCTATGCCTTAAGAACAATTGAGATGGGTGTTGCATATGCTATATGGGGAGCTCTTGGAATTTTATTAATAAGCATAATCGGGATAGTATTTATGCACGAATCTGTTAGTTTGCTTAAAATAGTATCTATACTTTTGATTATTTTGGGTTCAATTGGTTTAAGATTGGCAAGTTGACGTTACGTGTTTTAAACAGTAAAGAATGTAAGTTTAAAAGCGAAGAAATGGGAGATACTCCTCAATTAAAAAATATATGCGGCGGATTGGCAGTAGATATTAACGGACACAAAAAACCAAATGTTTATGGGCGTGACTACTTCATATTTTATGTCACAAAATATGGGCTTATACCATCAGGCTCCCCATCAGAAAACAAAGAAACTTCAAACTATCCGTTTTCGGTACAATGTAAAAGAACTAACACATCATCTTACTTTAGCGGACATGGGTGTGCTGCTTGGGTAATTTATAATGAAAACATGGATTATCTGCATTGTGATGACTTGAGTTGGGAAGGGAAACACAAGTGCAAGTAATAAATTGCAAACAAATTTTTAATAAACTTTAAAAATTAGGGACGTATTAATCCCGCCGAATGCGAAGTTGTTTGACATAACAATAGATGTATTAATTTCTCTGCCTTGTCCTGTTATGTAATCAAGTTTCCCACAATTTTCATCGATATTATTTAGATTTAATGTCGGGCAGAACCATTTTTCTTTTGCCATTAAAATTGTGAGTATTGCCTCTATAGCTCCGCAGGCTCCAAGAGTATGTCCGGTGTAGCTTTTTATTGAACTAATCGGAACATTGCGCTTAAATATGTCATAAGTTGCATTAGTTTCGGCTAAATCTCCTTGAATTGTAGCCGTGCCGTGCGCATTCACATAACCGATATCTTCAGGTGAAATATTTGCACATTTAAGCGCTAATTCAAGAGCAGATTTCATTTTTTCTTGATTAGGGCTTGTAATATGGGTGCCATCAGTGCTTGTTCCAAATCCGAGCACTTCAGCATAAATTTTTGCTCCTCGCTTTTTGGCGTGTTCGTACTCTTCTAAGATTAATGTTCCTGCACCTTCGCCGATAACAAGTCCATCTCTGTTTTGGTCAAAAGGTGATGGCGTTAATTCCGGAGTTGAATTTTTTTGACTCGTTGCATACAAGGTGTCAAATATTGCTATTTGAGTTGGGTGGAGTTCATCCGCCCCACCTGCAATCATCACTGTTGCATAGCCATTTTTAATAGCTTCATACGCATAACCGATTCCCATTGAACCGGATGTACAAGCGGTTGATGTTGGGATTAATCTTCCTGTAGTTTTAAAATATAATGAAATATTAACGGCAGTTGTTTGCGGCATCATTTTCACATAACTGCCCGAGGTAACAGTTCGCACCTCTTTATCAACCATCATTGAATAAAAATCAATAATACTTTCTAAAGAACCGCTGGATGAACCATAACTTACTCCTGTTTCGCCGTTTATGATAATTTCATCATATAGCAAATCTGCATCTTTGAGTGCTTCTTCAGCGCTGGCAACGCTGAAAATTCCGACTCTTCCCATTGTTCTTAATACTTTTCTGTTAAAGTGAGCCGGAGTTTCGAAATCAGTTGCCGGTGCCGCTAATTTTGTATTAAGTCGTGTAAATCCTTCCAATTCAGGCAAGTATAATATGCAATTTTTTAGCTTATGTAACTTTGAAAAAGCTTTTGTAACATTTGCCCCAAGTGGACTAATTTGTGCCATGCCTGTTATTACTACACGTTTCACTAGTAAAGCCCCCCGTTTACGGATATAACTTGTCCAGTAATATAGCCTGCATCTTCACTCAAAAGATAGTTTACTAAACTTGCAACTTCTTTAGCTTTTCCAAATCTTTTCATAGGGATTAATTTTTTAACTTCATCTATAGGTAAATCTTTTGTCATATCTGACTCTATAACCCCTGGGGCAACACAGTTTACTGTTATTTTCCTTTTGGCAAGTTCAAGAGCAAGAGCCTTTGAAGCTCCGATTATACCGGCTTTCGAAGCGCTATAGTTTACCTGCCCATAATTTCCACGAAGACCTGAAACCGATGACATTGTAACAATTCTTCCCTTCATTCTTTCTGTTATCATAGGCATAACTATCGGTTTTAAGACATTATAAAAACCTCCGAGATTTGTATTAATTACGCTATCCCAATCACTGTCTTCCATTGATGGAAAAACTACGTCATGATTTATACCTGCATTAAGAACTGTTGCGTAATATACTCCGTTTTTTTCGATATCATCAGATAAAATTTTGTTACATTCTTCTCTGTTGTTGAGATTGAATTGTAAAATTCTTCCATTGGTACCTAAAGATTTTACCTCAGACAAAACTTCTTGAGCCTTTTGAATGTTGCTGTTACAGTGTAAGACAATATCATAACCGTTTTGAGCAAGGTATAATGCAATTTCTCTTCCGATACCACGGCTTGAGCCTGTGATTAATACTTGTTTCCCCATTTACTTAATTCCCTTTTTTAAAAAGTCTTCGGCATTTGCAGGTTGGTATGCATTAACCATTGCATTTGCACAAACCTTACCATCATTATAAATAAAACATTCAAACGAAACAAGTTCATTGTCACAGTATAACTCTTTAGCTTTTACTTCATAAGTTACGTTTTCTTCAAATTTTGGAACATAAGCTTTGTATGAACGAGTTCCAAGCAAAAAACCTATTTTAGGTGTTTCACTCCCGAATTTCAATTGTGCATAACAAGCAATTGTCTGTGCCATAAATTCAATTCCGGTCAAGTATGAAACCCCACCTAATTCACTATCAAAAAACAAACCGTCTTTTTGAATGTTTACTGTTGCAGTTATCCAACCTTCATCAAGGTTTACGTCTTGAATGTCATCAATTAAAATCATCGGATAATTATGTGGTAATATTTTGGTCAAATCATATTTCATTTTTATTTCCCCATAACCATAACAGCATTTGTTCCACCAAACCCGAAAGCATTGCACATAATATATGTTATTTTTTTACCTCTAGTATTTGGTAAAACCAAATTAATTTTCGGAATAGCGGTATCATACTCCCCATCATATATATGTGGTGGTAATATATTTTGATTGTTTTTTAGGAGGGCAAAACAAATTGCTACTTCAATACTTGCTGCAGCGCCAAGACAATGTCCTGTTAACGGTTTTGTCGAACTTACAGGGGTTTTATTTCCAAATACTTTTGATATTGCATTTCCTTCCATCAAGTCATTAGTAATGGTTCCGGTACCGTGTAAATTTATATAATCAATATCATCAGGAGCCAAATTTGCCTCACTTAATGCTAATGTAATTGCTCTAACAGCTTGTGTGCCTTCAGGATTAGGGGTCGCAGAGTGATACGCGTCAGATGTTTCTCCTATTCCTAAAATATTAATTCCATCCCCTTCTTTTTCTACGAGGAAAATTGCAGCAGATTCCGAAATATTCATTCCACACCTATTTTTGCTGAACGGATTTGAACGTTTTTCGGATAAAACCTCTAACGATTTAAATCCTGCAAGCGGAAATCTTGAAAGTTCATCCGTTCCACCGACAATTGCGGCATCGCATATTCCTGACTCAATAAGTCGTTTCGCTGTAGAAAAAGCTTTTATCCCAGAAGAGCAAGCCGTAGAAATTCCATATGCTGCCCCATCTAGTCCAAGATAATTTCTCACAAATTCAGCAGGATTACTCATCTTCAAAAACTCTTTATTGCCGGTTTCTTCAAACTTGTCGATTCCGGTATTAGTTGTCGCAATCACTGTTGCGATTTTTTTAGGGGTATATCTTTTAATAAAGTTATTTATATCTGGTTTGATTTGATTAATACAGTGTAAAAGCAGTTGATTGCATCTTAAGTTAAATTTCTCATCATTAATTTGTGGGAGTGGAGAAGAAATTTTAAATTCTGTCAATTTTGCAGATAAAATATTATGAAAAATTTCATCAAGATTATTCCCTAAATTACATATTGCAGCTACTTTTGTTATCTTAATCATACTACCTCATATTGCAGAAATTTTTTAACAATATTATACTTATAATATCATGAAGGAACTGTTTTTTGATATAAAAAATTTTTCATATATTGAAAATGAGGATTTTGATGTCACTTTTATTCCAATGATGACAAGACGTAAACTTGACAAATTTGGACGAGCTGCATTGTATACGATTTATAAAGTTTATGATGGCGGAGGACCGAATCTTGTCTTTGCTTCTGAATATGGTGATTATGAAAGAGTTGTAAAGCTTATCAAGCAACGCCAAGAAGACGGTGATGTTTCTCCATCAGGCTTTAGTTCATCTGTTCATAATGCTTGTATCGGACTATTTTCACTTTTAGAAAAAAATCATGCCAGCTATAACTCTATATCAGCCGGAGATGAAACAATCTCTTTAGGTCTGTTAGAAAGTATTTTACAAGGTAAAGATACTATTTTTTGTTATGCAGAAAACATAGACGAATTAAAGAGCCTTTCCATTTCAATTTTGGCTAACGCAAACGGAAAATATAAATTATCTGAAAATAATGTTAAAACAAATATTAAAGACTCATTTGATGATTTAATCGATTTTTTAAACGGAAAAACTAACATTTACACAAGCAAATTATTTTCAATTACAAGGTGCGAATAATGAAAAAATTTTTTAGAAGTTTTTTAGTACTGATTGAGATGATAATATTTACTCTCGGAGCATTAAAAATTGGACTTGTTATTTTTCCTATAGTATCTTTGTTTAAAAAAGGAACAAAAAGACGAGAATGTTTTGCCAATATTGTACAAGAAGCATGGCAATTATTCATCCTTATTATGGTAAAAACTAATGTAATAAAAATCAACATTAAGGGAAATTTATCTGAAATAAACGGAAAAATTGTTGTAGCCTCGCACCCAAGTTTTATTGATATTATTTTACTTATCGGAAGTATGCCAAAATCATTGTGCCTTGCCAAAAAAGAGCTCTTGAAAAACCCTATAATGCGCAATATTGTAAAATCTCTTTATATTGTAAATGATATTGATATTGATTTATTTATTAAAAATTCAACAGAAGCTCTAAATGACGGATATAATATAATTATTTTTCCAACAGGAACTCGCACAAAGGTTGGCGAAAAAATCAAAATCCATAAAGGGGCAGCTCAAATAGCAATAGCCTCAAAAGTGGACATTATTCCAATTAAAATCACAACAGATTATCCATTTTTATGCAAAAACAGCTCTCCGTTTGATGCCGGAACAAGCCCAGTAAATTATAATATTGAAGTTCAACCCGCAATAAATATTAATGAATTTCTCGCGCAAGGTTTGGACGATATAAAACTTAGAAATCACATCTCAGAACAAATCAAAGAAGCTATAAATTAACATGCATATTGATAAGTTTTTTTAATTTTTCATAATAGACTCAATTGAACTGTTTGCATTGATATCAATATATTTGAATATATTAGTCACAATTCCCGGAGCAAAATAATAATTATTATTTGTTGGCGTAATTTTCAACATACTTTTATTCAAACCAAAGTAAACAACGGTTGCCAAAAACTCTTTATTGGCAGCTTTAAACAAAATATATCCGGTTTTCGACTGCATTTCTTTGATTTCAAATCTATTAGCAGTAATACTTGCCAAGGTCAAATAAAACAATTTTTCTGATGAAATATTATAAGTCTTTGTACAATTATCATACGAAACCGTTTGCGGTGTTGTAAGCTGTTGCGCCGTATATTGCTCACAATTTGCAGTCAATTGACCTGCAACAAAACAAAAAATAACTAA
>SAMEA3663006__coassemble_530_pt1 | contig 15198 bp, 14 predicted proteins | sample SAMEA3663006__metabat2_low_PE_025 | metagenome-assembled genome bin SAMEA3663006 (sample SAMEA3663006) | pig gut metagenome | biome: pig gut; feature: pig-associated habitat; material: faeces | place: France | collected 2012
ACATTATGCTTTTGCTTAATTAAAAAGTCAAATTTTTATATTAAGTTAGGTGTACAAGCCAACCTCAACCTGTTTTTTATGCTAATATGTATAAAAAAGGAGTTACGCATATGGGACAAACTTTAGCAGAAAAAATAATATCTGAGCATGCCGGAAAAGAAGTAAAAGCAGGTGAACTTGTTATTGCAGATGTAGATGTAACAGCCGTCCAAGATGGAACAGGTCCACTAACAGTTCAGGAGTTTAAAAAATTAGGAATTCCAAAGCTAAAAAATCCGGAAAGAAGTATTTTATTCATAGACCATGCTTCTCCTAGTCCTCGAAAAGAGTTGTCTAATACGCATACCGTATTAAGAGATTTCTCAAAAGAGTATGGTGCTGTGTTATCAGATGTTGGGGCTGGGGTTTGTCACCAAAGACTAGTTGAAACTTTTGTAAATCCTTGTGAAATTCTTGTAGGGGCAGATTCTCACACATGTACATCTGGTGCTCTCGGTGCGTTTGCAACAGGAATGGGTTCTACGGATATAGCCGTTGCTATGGCGCTAGGAAAAACTTGGTTAAAAGTTCCTTCAACTTTCAAAATTGAAGTTACCGGTAAATTCAGAGAAGGAATTTGTTCTAAAGATTTAATGTTGTATTTGATAGGGTTAATCGGTGCTGATGGTGCAACATATAAAGCATTAGAATTTTGTGGGGATACTATTGAGAATATGTCTATGTCCGAAAGATTTACGCTTGCCAATATGGCGGTTGAGGCCGGTGCAAAGTGTGGTTTGTTTGTTGCAGATGATAAAACAAGAGAATTTCTTAAATCAAGAGGGCGTGAAGATAAGTTCCGTTCAATCAAGCCTGATGAAGATGCCATTTATGAACGAGTCATAAAAATAGATGCATCGACAGTTCAACATACTGTTTCATGTCCGCATACAGTTGACAATACAAAGAATGTGGAAGAATTGAAGGATGTTAAAGTCAATCAAGTGTTTGTTGGCACTTGTACAAATGGACGTATTGAAGATTTACGTGTAGTTGCAAATATTTTGAGAGGTAAAACTATTAATCCTGATGTAAGAATGTTAATATGCCCTGCTTCAAAAGATATTTATCTTCAGGCACTAGATGAAGGGTTGATTACAACTTTTGTAGAGGCTAATGCGACAATACTTCCTCCAGGTTGCGGACCTTGTGTCGGAGTGCATGCCGGAACACTTGCTGATGGTGAAGTTTGTTTGGCTACCCAAAATAGAAACTTCCAAGGCAGAATGGGCAATACTAAAGGATTTATTTACTTAGCATCTCCATATGTTGCTGCTTATACGGCACTTAGAGGTTATATTTGCGCTGAATAGATATTCTCATTCTAATAAGAAAAAAATAGCCCGTCTTTGTAGGTTAAGAGCATAGACATTTATAAAAAAATCTCTTTATTATAGTAATAAGGAGATTTTTTAGTATGTCCTCTAGTAAGCTGCAATACAAAAAAATGTCTTTGGAAGAGCTTGTTGTGTTTTCACAGCAGGATGATTTCAAAGCATTAGAAGAATTAATTCGCCGCGAACAAAAAAATGTATTTGCTGCATTCTCCTATTTGGCGAAAAAACGTGAAAATATTGCAGATCTTACACAAGAAGCGTTATTGAGAGTTGCCAAAAATATCAAGAGCTTAAAAAATCCCAAACATTTTAAAAGTTGGTTGAACCAAATTGTAACAAATCTTTTTTATGATGAGCTAAGAAAAACAGTAAGAAAGCCGGAAATCATTTCAATGGATGATGAGCTTGATGCGGAAACCAAATTTTCGATAAAAACAATCCTTTCAGATAAAAAATGCAAGCCTCCGGAATTGTGTATTTCTTCCGAGTTAGAAAAAATAATTAAAGAACAAATTCTTAATCTTCCGGCACCTTTTAGAATAGCGATAGTTCTTCGGGAATTGCAAGGGCTTACTTATGAAGAAATTTCCAATGTTACTAATGTCAGTGTCGGTACAGTAAAATCAAGAATTTCTCGCGCGAGAATAAAACTTCAAGATAGTTTACGTACGTATATTTAGAAAGGATTTCGTATGCAAAATTTAAATTGCAACCAAGTAGTTACACTTTTAACGTTTTATATAGAAGGAAAACTCAGCCATAAATTATCCGCTAATTTGGAATATCATCTTAGTGTTTGCAAAGAATGTCGCGAAAAATATATAAAACTAAAAAAAATATTAGATAATTTCAATGAAATTAAGAAGCAAATTGCCTCAAACGATGATATTGATGAAGACGGTTATAAAACACCGCAATATGATATTTTTAAGCAAAATTTATCAGCTTATGTAGATAATGAGCTTAGTGACGAAGAAAATATCAAAATAAAAAAGATTGCAATTGCAAATCCTTTAGCAAGAAAAGACCTTGAATCAATTTATACTTTTCGTCAATTGTTGCAATCATCTTTTGAGAAAACCAAAAATAGCATGAAACAAGACTTTACTGACAAAACTCTTGCAACAATAGAAATTCATCCAGTAAGTAGTAATGATGAGCATTTTAATAAAATTGTAGCCATTTTTGCTTGTATAATGGGAGTTATTCTCGTAGGAATTCTTTCATTCCTAAATTTTTAAACCAGAAGAATTTCTCGAATATGCCATCTTTTGATAGTTTGCAAACGAAATTTGCGGAGTATTAATTGAAGTGCTTTCCGGTGTTTTTATTTCCGGTTTTGTTTCAGGTTTTATATTCTGTTTTGATTCAGTTCTGGCGACTAATGCTTTTTGTTTGTGAGCTGCATAGTAGTTTCTGAAAATTGGAGTAATTAAGTTTGAAGAAATAATAGAGCCGACTAAACCGGTCGCAACTTCTACACCGTTGTTAAATGGTTTAAAATCTTTTTCAATATGCTCTTTGTAGTCGTCTAATTTTGTGATATTAAACTTCCAGTCACCGGCATATACTTTGCCGTCAACACGTTGCTGACCTTTTTCTAAAATAAGTCCTTTGTTTTTTAATATTTCTGAAACGGCTTTGTTTCTTAATTTACCGGTATTAGTAAGTTTTTTACCGATATATTTAACACCGTTAGTGAATGTGTAAAATGAAACACAGTTAACTACAGCATCTGCTATCTCTTGTGGGATTAAGAACATTTTTTCTTTAGGAGAAAGCTGGTCGTTTATTGCAATTGCAAAAATTTGTGCAGCGGATGACAAAAACCACCCGATAACTCCGGTATGAACAAGCATATTTCCGGGGTCTTTGCTGTATTTTTTAAATATATAAGAATTTGATAACCATTTGAAAGGAGCCATTATTTAGAGTCTCCTTTCTCGATATCTTTATTTGCTTCAGGTTTATCGTTTACTGTTGTAGATTGTTCTGCTTGTGCTTTATTTTCTTTGAGTTGATTTTCTTCAACATTGTCAATTGGTGCCTTTTGAGTAGATTTTTCTTCTGCTTTCTTTTTTATCCCTAAGAATTTGTTGGTTAAAAACTTAGTTAAAGGAGCATCCAGTAAAAAGTTAGTGAATACCATCGCAACAAGTGACCAAATTGTTCCCATTGCGTTTCTGTAGTGTTGAATTTGGTCAGGATCACTATAGTCAACATTTGTAGGTGTTAACCAAGTCATCATTTTTTTCTTCCAAGGTTTAACATCTAAAGGAACCTCACTCAACGGATGAGAAAAGGCTTTAATACCTTTAATAAATGCATACCTTAAGGCAAAACCTGTTGCTGTACCTGCTATTACTTTAGCGCAAGTTCTAGCAACAGAAACTTTTCTGGTGTTATCGTCAACATGCCTGTTACTGTAGTCTATTACGGGCTGCATAACAATAGCGGTTGCACCCATAATTAACCTTTGTTGTGGGGAAGATATTTTTTTACCGATATATGATATACCGTTAAGGATATTATCTTTTTGCACAACTTTAGAAGGTATTTTGTTGTATACCGACTGGCATGAATTTTTTATAGACGATATGAAGTTTACAGATACCATATTCCTACTCACTGCAATAAAGATTATGAAGGTTGAAAATTGCCCTAGTTTTGGGGTAAATTAACAAATGTTTACATATCTCTATAGCGTACGGAATATTCTAGCACATGCTCCAATATTTGTAAAGAAATGATATCTAAAGTATAGCTCCTTTCGGTACAACTGTTACACCATTAGGTGAAACATGGAACCCTCTTCGGATATCTTCTTCTCTATCGTAACCGATTCTCGTATTTGGTGGAATAACTACATTTTTATCAATTATTGCTCTTTTTATTCTTGAGTAACGACCGACTGAAACATTTTCCATCAAAATACTCTCGTATACTTGAGAATAACTGTTAATTCTAACTTTAGGAGATAGTACGCAACGGGAAATACTTCCGCCAGATACGATACAACCTTCCGATACCATAGAATTTGTAGCCATACCAACTCTATCACCTTCCTGCCAAATAAATTTTGCAGGCGGATAGTTGTAATTGAATGTTCTTATAGGCCAATCTTTTGAATACAAGTTTAATTCAGGATTTGCCGTTAATAAATCCATATTTGCTTGCCAGTATGCATCAATACTACCTACATCTCTCCAGTAACCTCTTTCCGCATCGGTAATCCCAGGAAATTCATTTGTTGCGAAATTGTATATATAAATATTTTTTCCTTCGTTTAAAAGCATAGGGATAACGTTTTTACCAAAGTCGTGACTTGAGCCTTCCAAATTTACATCTTCATTTAGTGCATTTAAAAGAACATCTTTATCAAAAATATAATTTCCCATTGAAGCAAGGCACATATTTCCATTTCCGGGAATTGATTTTGGTCTGTAAGACGGTTTTTCAACGAAATTAATGAGTTTCCAATTTTCGTCAACTTCAATAATTCCAAATTCGGATGCTTCTTCAATCGGGATAGGTATAGCTGATATTGTTAAATCAGCCCCTTTGTTTTTATGATAATCAAGCATTTGAGACACATCCATTTTGTAGATATGATCTCCGCCGAAAATGCATACGTAATCAGGATCTTCATCTGTTATATGAAATATATTTTGGTAAATCGCATCGGCTGTTCCTCTGTACCAGTCTTGACCGGTTCTCATTTGAGCAGGAGCCAAGTCGACATATTGATTTAAAAATGGTGATAATGCCCATCCTCTTGTAATATGCTTGTTTAATGAGTCTGATTTATATTGTGTCAAAACTTTTATTTTGAAAAAACCGGAATTTATAAAGTTGTTAAGCACAAAGTCAACAATTCTATATCTTCCGCCAAAAGGTACTGCCGGCTTAGCTCTATCTTTTGTTAGCGGTAATAATCTTCTGCCTTCGCCTCCGGCTAAAATCATAACCAATGCATCATCAATTGACATGGAAAACCCCCTCTTCTAAAATACTTATAAGTTAATTTTACACTAAATCTCGTTTTATTGCATTATTCTTAACATTATTAATAGATGTAAATTTCTCCATCAAATAAAAGCAATTTTTTAGTAATAAAAAACTTTATATAAGTGTAGTGTAGTAAGTTTTAGTGTGCAATAGTGTCAATTAGTTTTAACAGACTACCTTTTTGGGGTAGTGTAAACCAAATTAATTCTATAAATAAACCTCCTCAATCAGGCAAACCGGTTAGTTATGACTTGCCACCGGATAGGTGGGAGTTTTCTTCGCCTGCTCGCTATACTTCTGAATATATGGTAAATAAACTTGCCAATTCAAACCCAAATATTCAGAGAATTCTTGCTGCGAACAATATTCCATATAGCCTAAATATGGAAGGCTTAAACAATGTTTTGAACACTCATGCCAAGACCACTCAAAATATAGCAGAAGGAATTGCCCAAAATTTACCGTTTAATTTAGGTAAAAAAGCAGACTTGCAAACAATAAAAAATGCGGCATATTTGCATGATATAGGGAAAGTGTTTATCCCGCCTGAAATATTGGACAAAAATGGAAAATTAACTGAGACAGAACAGATTATTATGCACAAACACCCTGAACTTGGTTATGAATTATTAAAAAATGCTCATATTGACCCAAAAGTGTTACATATAATAAGAAACCATCACCAGAATGCACAAAAAAGCGGGTATCCGAAGGTTAATAATAATTTTTATGCGGATATGGATTTACAAATTGTGTCAATTGCCGACAAGTATTCCGCATTAACGGAAAAACGCTCATACAAACCTTCTCTTCCTCGGGAACAAGCTTTGAATATTATCCGTTCTGATGTTCGTGATGGCAAATTTAATCCACTCATATATAATGCTCTTGTTTCTTATACGGATGATTGTGCTTTGAGTCCGCAACTACACCGCCGAGTTCAGTAATTTACTTCTTGATGGCTTTTTGATATAATCCAATTATGTTTAATAAAGTCATATTTTGGTTAAATAATGCACGCCTATTTTCATTACCAATGACAATTATGTCTTGGATTATAATTTTTGTTTATTCTCTTAAAGAAAATGGGAATGTTTTTAACGGAATTTTAGCCCTTATTGGAATTGCATTTGCTCATCTTGCAACGAATTTGTTTGACGATTATATCGATTACAAAACTTTATCTACTAATAAAGAATTTATGGAAAATACCGTCAAGTCAAAATGCAGTTACATAAAAGAGGGTAAAGCAACTCCAAGTGATTTGCTCAGAGTTGTTATGATTTTTTGTGGCATATCGTTTGTAATTGGAGCTATTTTAACTTTGCGTTGTGGCTGGGAGGTTATTGAACTTGCAATAATTGGAGGAATCATAACATTATCGTATGCAAAACTTTCTTCAAACGGTTTGAGTGAATTGGCTGTTGGAACGGCATTTGGACCTCTTTTGTTTGAAGGAGTTTATTTTGTAATGACAGGTCACTTTTCTATAGAGGTTTTTATTCTCTCAATTGCTGTTGTCGTTTTTACAATAGGGTTGTTATATGTTCATAACCTACTTGATTTTGATGGCGATATGTGTGCGCACAAAAAAACTTTGTGCTGTAGAATTGGTAATAAAAATAAAGCTCTAAATTTGCTTATATTATTATACGGGCTCGGATACGTAATGTGTTTTGTGTTATGTTTTATTGGACGCAATATTTTTTACTTGCTTCCAACTATAACAGTTCCTCTCGCTATAATGTTATTTGTTTTGGTGAAAATGTATAATAATAATTCGCAATCACTTCCTGCTATAAAATGGTGGTATTACCCATTAGATAATTGGGATAAAGTAAAACAGGAAGGTACAGAAAGTTTTTACTTGCGGCTATATCAGGCTCGTAATCTTATGGTTTGGTTTTCAGTGTTGATGTTAATTGCGATATTGTTGACTAAGTGATTTATTCATCACCCATAATGAGTTCACTTATTCTTGTCATTCCTGCTTCAGTGCCTAGTGAAATTACTTCTTCACCTTTAACGAAAACACCAGTTTCTTCACCGTTAATGGTTCTTGTTTCATATTTATAGCCTAAGTTTTCCATTGCTCTGTTAGTGTTTGAATTATCTAGCTGTTGGTCTATTTTGTTCATAGATTCCATTACAACGTTTTGGATTTTAGTCTGGGATAATGTATTAGAATTGCCCATAGCTTTTTTATAAAAAGCGGTTAATTCTTTTTTAGAAATTTTACCATCAGATGTTCCATTTTTATCTGGAACGTCAATCGCCGTCATTAATAATTTGGCTTCTTCTTCGCTATCAGCAAATTTTACATCTTGCAAGTGTTGTGCAAATTGAGCTGTTGTTACACTATCTCCATTGGCATTCATTTGCGCAAACTCTGCATTAACAAAGTTTTTCAGATTATCTATTTTTACCTCTGAACCTGATGTAATGCCAGTTGCTACATTGTTTAATAAAGTTATTTGTTCTTGGGTTATACTTTGCGTTTTTGCTCCGCTTTTGAAACCAAATGTAGTGAGCATACTTGAGAGGCTATTAGCAATGGCTGCTCCAGCTGTGACTCCCGTTTGCAAATCTTGCATTTTAGATGGATCAATTCCGCTCTGTCTGCATTGAATATATTCGGCAGGCGACATCGGTGTTTGACCGTTTTGAATACATTGTTGAGTATATCTCTGGTACTCAGCCTGAATGCCGGAAGTGTTTGCCTCTTGAGCTTGTCTAAATTGCCACGTATTAGGATTGCCTTTGGGCTTGCTAATGCGGTTTTGCCAGTTTTCATATGAGTTTTTTCTATAACTTGATTGGTCTTGCCATCCTATTTTTGTCATATAAGCCTCTCTTGCTTTCATCTCATGTACATGAAAAATTTTTGAGAAGCATTATTTCACATTTTAGAAAAAACGTTACATTTGTTACAATTCACAAATCAATAAAAAGGGAGCACCCAAGAATGAAGGTGCTCCGGCGGATTTAATTATTCTATTGTTGTGTTGTTGTAGGGGAGAAAACAAGCCCCTTTGAGGTGAGAGCACACCTCTAGAAAAAGAATAATTTATACATGGAGGATAAATCCGCCTTTATCTGCATTTTGAAGTTTATCACCATCAATTTTAGCGCGCAAGTTTTTTATGTACTTATAAACATAATCTCTTGGTAAATCTAACAATGCGGCAAGATCTTTGGCATAAACTATTTTATTTCTATTAGCAGCAAAGTGGTCAAAAACCCTTTGTTCTCTATCTGTCAAAGCTTTCTTAAATACAACTCTAACTTCATCCCGCAAATTGTCGCCGGTTGATGAGTTGCTTAAAACTTCTTTAACAGCTTTTGCAGTTTTACGAGAAACTGGTTTTGATTTTGTTGTAGTTTTTGTTTTTGTAGCTTTAGCTTTTGGTTTAGCTGCTTTTTTAACTTCTGTTTTATTTGTTTCTTTAGTTGTTGAATGCTTTTTAGCCGGTTCAGCTGATTTTTTAATTTCATCAGGTTCGCTAAGGCTTAATTTTAATTTTGAAATTGAAAATGGTGAAGGAGATATTTCCTGTTCTCTATCAAAAGCTCTCTGTGCAATTGTTGTAATACGTTCTGTTTTGGGTTGAACCCACTCGTCAGAGTTTGATACAACAGGCTGACCGTGCAAAACAATATCAATTAAATCGTTTGTAGGTTTGTCTTCTTCAATTTTTTTCCCTAATCTGGCAGCGTATTCCTCTAAAGTAATCTTCTCTAATGAACTTCTCCATTGTTTAATCTCTTCTTTGCTCAGATATTCCGACATTCCTGAATCTCCTTAATCTATGTATATCTCTTAAACTTTGTATAATTAATGTAGCACGAACCATGCCAAAAAGTTCAAAATGTTTCATAACGTAAATTTTTATGTTGAAACTTTACAATTTTAACATTATTTTTCGTAAGAAACTCCAATAATAACGCTGTCTGTATTCACTTTTAATATCGCCCAGCGTAAAGCTTTTACGCCGATTTGACACAGAGATTTTTCTATTTTTTCATTTGTAAAAGGTTTATTTATATTAAGTTTTATATTTTCAGAAATTATCATAATACAAGTTACAAAAAAGGCGGAAATTTCAATAGTTTCCGCCTTTTTTCTCCATTTTTATTCTACCGTTACGGATTTTGCTAAATTACGAGGTTGGTCAACATCCTTGCCCAAGTATTCTGCAATATAATATGCTATCAATTGCAGAGGAACAATTGCAATAATTGGGGAGAGTAGTTCTTGAACATCAGGAACTTCTACAATACATTCAAACAAATCTTTTAGTTTTTCATCTTTTGAATTTGTTAATGCAATCATTCTGGCATTACGAGCTTTTGCCTCTTCACTGTTTGACAAAAGTTTTTCGTATACACTTCCTTTCATCAAAATTGAAAGGACAGGCATTGATTCGTCTAACATAGCAATAGGACCGTGTTTTAATTCTCCAGCAGGATATCCTGTTGCGTTAATATAGCTGATTTCTTTTAATTTTAAAGCGCCTTCCAATGCTGTTGGGTAATTTATACCTCTTGCAATATAGATAAAATCTTTTGTGTTTGCATATTTCTTTGCACATTGTTGAATTTGCTCTTTGTGAGAAAGTAATTGTTCAATTTTTTGTGGCAATTGGGTTAAATCAGCTTTTAAAGAAGTTAAAACTGATTTGTCCATAGAGTCTTTAATTTCAGCCATATACATTGCAAGCAAATAGAAAGAAACGAGTTGCGCTACATATGATTTTGTCGCTGCAACAGATACTTCAATACCGGCACTTACAGGAATCAAGCTGTCTGCTTCTCTTGCCATTGCGCTATCAGGTCTGTTTGTAATAATTAAAACATGTGAACCTTTTGCTTTAGCTTGCTTAATTGCAGTCAAAGTGTCAGCCGTTTCTCCTGATTGAGAAACGCCGATTACAAGAGTATGTGCATCTGTTACTGTTTTTCTGTAAATATATTCGCTTGAAGCTTCAACATCAACAGCAATCCCACAGAAACTTTCTATTATATATTTACCAATCATTGCAGCGTGTAAAGAAGTTCCGCAAGCAATAATCTGTATTCTGTTCAAGTGTTTTAATGTTTCTTTTGTTAATTTAACTTCGTTTAGAACGATAGGTTCTTCTGAAGTGTGAATTTTCCCTACAAGAATGTTTCTTATAACATCAGGTTGTTCATGGATTTCTTTCAACATAAAGTGTTTGTATCCCATTTTGCTCAATGCAATAGGTTCCCATGGAAGTGTTTCAATCTTTTGTGGGAGTTCTTCACCGTTTTCGTTGATTAAAATCATTTTATCTCTGTACAATGTAACGATTTGATTGTCGTTTAAGTACATTGCCTTTTTAGTATATTTAATAATTGCAGGAACGTCAGATGCTACAAAGTGTTCACCTTCTCCTATTCCGACAAGCAATGGAGCATTTCTTTTTGTTGCAACGATTTTATCCTTTTCATCTTTATGCATTACACATAAAGCGTAAGCTCCTTCAAGTTCCTTTGTTGCCAAGAGAACGGCTTTAGTTAAATCTTTTGTTTGCTCATATTTATATGCGATTAAGTGAGCAACTGTTTCAGTATCTGTTTGAGTTCTGAATTTAGCCCCCAATTTTTCTAATTTAACTCTTAGTTCTTTGTAGTTTTCAATAATACCGTTATGAACAACTGCTAAACTTCCGCAGTTACAAGTATGCGGGTGAGCATTAAGAACAGTTGGCGCACCATGTGTTGCCCATCTGATATGCCCGATGCCTAATGTCGCTGTTTGAAACTCTGATTTATGTTGCATCAAAACGCTGCTTAAATTTTCTAACTTGCCTTCTGCTTTATAAACATGGACTTGATTATCACCTTCAACAGCAATACCTGCTGAATCATAACCACGATATTCAAGTTGGTGTAAACCATCTATTAAAATATCTACTACCGGCTTGTCACCAATATATCCAACTATTCCACACATATCTGATTCTCTCCTTTTTCAAAAATTAGACTATAGAAATATTATAACATCTAAAAAACAAATCTTATAATCTTTATAAAAGTTTTATTTACATAATTTGTTTACAATTTCAGTAACTTGTTTTTTCAGATTTTCGTAACTTGAATTGTTATCAATTACAAAGTCCCAATCCTTTATATTATCTAGTCCTACTTCAGTAATATCATCTTCCCCGATAAGAGTTCCTCTTTGGCTGCGAACTTCTCTGGTTGCGTCAATACGAATAGTTTTGGCACCGGCAGACTTAAAAACTTCATACTCATGCGGAACCCTAACATCAGTAACGACAATATTTCCCTTCTGTTCTATTATTTTATTTAACCAATAGTCCGGAGATTGTTCTCTGCCCCAGTTCCCAAGATTTATTAAATCTTGCCTGTATTTTGATTTGTTCTTTTCTATCTCTTCATAGCTTACGCCTTTTTGTGCGCCATAAGTTAATTTTATGATATCTCCCATTGCACATCTTTTATAATTTGGTAATTGTTTCAAAAGAATTTTGGCGGCTGTATCTTTTCCGCTGTACTGCTTTCCGGAAAATATAATAATTCTTTCTGCCATATAACCTCCATAAGTTTGATAAAAATATTCAACACTAAAACTCAATAATAATCAAGCTTTTCATTGTTTTTATTTCGTTAAGTTAAGATTTATGTAATATTTCTTGCAATTTGATTATGTTGGTTCTATGATGAGCGAACTAGTGTATAATTTACAATATTGGAATGAGTTATGGCTTTAAATTTTCAAGAACTGGTTTTTAATTTACAAAAATTTTGGTCGGATTACGGATGCATAATCCAACAACCTTATGATATCGAAAAAGGTGCATCCACAATGAACCCTGCAACTTTCTTAAGAGCGCTTGGACCTGAACCTTGGAATACTGCAATGATTGAACCTTGCAGAAGACCAACCGATGCTAGATACGGAGAAAATCCTAACAGATTAGGGCATTACTATCAGTTTCAAGTTATCTTGAAACCTTCTCCGGACAATGCTCAAGAGCTTTATTTAAAGAGTTTGGAAGCAATGGGTATTGATTTAAAAGAACATGATGTAAGATTTGTTGAAGATAACTGGGAATCTCCTACACTAGGTGCTGCCGGTGTTGGCTGGGAAGTTTGGTTAGACGGAATGGAAATTACTCAGTTTACATATTTCCAACAAGTTGGTGGTTTAGAAATTAAACCTGTAGCGTTGGAATTAACTTATGGGTTGGAACGTATTGCAATGTATTTGCAAAATAAAGAATCCGTTTACGATATTATGTGGAACGATACGTTGAAATACGGAGATATTTACCTTCAAAATGAAATAGAACAATCAAAATACAACTTTGAAGTTTCAGATTCTAAATCATTATTTACAATGTTTGATTTATATCAAAAAGAAGTTGATAATTGTATTAATGCAAAACTTGTTTTGCCAGCATATGATTACGTTTTGAAATGTTCTCATACGTTCAACTTGCTTGATGCCAGAGGCGTAATAAGCAAGGACGAAAGAATTAATTTTATTAATAGAGTAAGAACTATGGCTTCAGCAGTTGCAAAATTGTATGTAGCCCAAAGAGAGGAAATGGGATTTCCTCTTTGCAAGAAATAAAAGGAATATAGATGGCTCAAAAATTTCATCACCCTACATTCACTAGGAATTTTTTACGTAGAATTACTCAGGTTAAAAATCCTGATGCAATGCTTGAAGATGCAAAAAGCGAAGGTTTAGAAAAAACGCTTGGAGTATGGGATTTAATCATATTAGGTATTGGTGCGATTATCGGTGCAGGTATTTTTGCCGTAGTCGGTATTGCAGCTGCAGGAGGTCCTGAAAGTGTTGGTGCCGGTCCTGCATTAGCGGTATCTATGGTTATTGCGGCCTTTGCATGCGTATTTTCAGCCTTGTGTTATTGTGAATTTGCGGCAATGATACCTGTTGCAGGTGGTGCTTATACTTATACATTTGCAACTCTTGGTGAATTTGCAGCATGGATGGTAGGTTGGGTGTTGATGCTTGAATATGCCATCGGTTTTATTGTGGTTGCCTCATCTTGGTCAAACCACTTTGTACAGTTTATGAAAGGTTTCTCTGGAGTTCTTCCTCATTACCTTTCAAATCCTCCAATTTGGCTTGTTAGCGATATTGGTTCTGCTACAAAAACTTTGACTGCTGCCGGTGTTGACCCTCATTCAGTTATTCCTACAATATTAGGGATGCCTGTTTGTATAAATGTTCCGGCAACAATCATGATTTTATTATCAACTATGATACTTATAAAGGGAACAAAAGATTCTGCTAAAATCGCAGGTGTTATGGTTGTCATAAAACTTGCAGTTATCGCATTATTTGTTCTTGTCGGGATGTTTTACGTAAAACCTGCAAACTGGGTTCCATTTGCACCAAACGGTATGGAAGGTATTTGTATGGGCGCATTCTTGATATTCTTTGCGTATATCGGGTTTGATGCGATTGCAACAGTTGCAGAAGAATGTAAAAATCCTCAAAGAGATTTACCTATCGGTATTATAGGTTCTTTAATTGCGGCAACAATTGTCTATGTGCTCGTTGCACTTGTTATGACTGGTATGTATCCAACATCAGGAGAAGTGCCTGCGGCATTCTTGAAGGCTCCAATGGCATTTGTTATGAGTACTGTTGCTCATCAAGATTGGGTTGCCGGATTGATTTCAATCGGTTCTCTTGCCGGTTTAACGTCAGTGCTTTTGGTAATGGAGCTTGCGGCAGTTAGAATTTTGTATGCAATGAGTCGTGATAACTTTATTCCTAAAGGTTTACAGGCTCTTCACCCTAAGTTCAAGACTCCATACCTTTTAACTTGGTTGGTTGGTATTTTATCAATTGTTGGGGTTATGACTTTAGACCTTAACGTTGCTACAGAATTATGTAATTTTGGAACATTTACTTCATTCATTGTTGTTTGTGTTGCTGTTTTGATTTTACGCCACACTGATCCAAACAGAGAAAGACCATTCAAGGTTCCTTTTTCACCTTGGTTCCCGTTAATGGGTATTATCTGCTGTGGAGGTTTGATGATTTACTCAATGCAATCATTAACAACTTCAGCATTGCTATTTCCAGTATGGTTAGGATTGGGCGGATTGATTTACTTCAATTACGGCTTTAGAAGCAATAGAAAATATGAAAACGAAGTTCACTTAGAAAAAGTTGAACACAGAAAACAGGAATTATTAAAATAATGAGTTTTAAAACTATAATCAAGAACGCTCTTAAAAAGAGAAGCGCGGATGAGCTTATTGCGACCAGTAAAAAATCCGAACTAAAAAAGACATTAAATGTTTTTGACTTGATAGTTATCGGGATTGGTGCGGTTGTTGGAACCGGTATTTTTACAATTATCGGAACAGCAATTCAAGGTGGTCCGGAAGGTGTTGGAGCTGGTCCTGCGGTAATATTATCAATGATACTTGCGGCTGTTGCGTGTGTTTTTTCAGCGTTATGTTATTCTGAAATTGCTGCAATGATACCTGTTGCAGGAAGTACATACACATATACATATGCGACAATGGGCGAATTTATGGCTTGGATGGTGGGTTGGATATTGATGCTTGAATATGCAATCGGAAATATCACTGTTGCAAGTGCTTGGACTGGCTATTTGACTCAGTTTTTAAAAGGTTTCAAGGCTGAATTGCCTGCGTTTATCGTTAATTTCCCTATGTGGTTGAGAAACGATTACAGATATATGTTTGCATATTGTGACAAATTCGGTTTAAACCCACACGATCAAATGCCGTTTTTATTTGGACAAATTCCTGT
>SAMEA3663006__coassemble_535_pt1 | contig 15076 bp, 14 predicted proteins | sample SAMEA3663006__metabat2_low_PE_025 | metagenome-assembled genome bin SAMEA3663006 (sample SAMEA3663006) | pig gut metagenome | biome: pig gut; feature: pig-associated habitat; material: faeces | place: France | collected 2012
ACCGCATAAACTGCGCCTACGGCTCCGTCTGCTGCTGCTGTTATAACTTGTCTGAGTGGGGTGTTTCGGACATCTCCAACCGCAAAAACTCCATCAACTGACGTTTGCATCGTAGGTGTAGTTATTATAAATCCTTTGGCATCTTGTTCCAGTTGTCCGTTGAATAAGTCTACATTTGGTGTCATGCCGATATATGGGAAGACTCCATCTACATTTAGAGTTTCACACTGATTCGTTTTAGTATTTTTTAGAACCACTGCATTTACTGAGTCTTGCCCTTTTATCTCTTCTACAACACTGTTCCATACAAATTCTATTTTACTGTTTTTGAATGCTCTTTCTTGAACAATTTTATCTGCGCGAAGTTCATCTCTTCTATGTATAATATAAACTTTTTGAGCGAATTTTGTAAGATACATTGCCTCTTCTACGGCTGCGTTTCCGCCTCCGACAACTGCGACAATTTTATCTTTATAAAATGCTCCGTCACAAACGGCACAATAACTTACCCCACGCCCGACAAATTCTTTTTCGCCCACAACTCCGAGTTTCATTGGTTGGGCGCCTGTTGCAATGATAATTGTTTTTGCTAAAAATTCGTGTTCTTTTGTTTTGATAACTTTTGGAGTTGAAATCAGGTTAACACTCTCAATTTCTTGCATCGGAAATTTTTGTATCCCGAATTTATCGGCATGTTCTTCAAATTTTTCCATTAAGCCAAAACCACCAATGTGGGAAAATCCTGGGTAGTTTTCTAATTCAAGATAATTTGACGGTTGACCGCCAAACATATTCACGTCAACTATTGCAGTGGAAACAGCTCCTCTGCTTGCATAAATTCCGGCTGACAATCCTGCCGGACCTCCACCTAAAATTATGGTGTCAAATTCATATTTACTCATAAAAAATCCTCAACTTACTTCTCAATTACACTTGAACCTGAAATCTTTTCTCCTCGTAAAACATATGTCGCACTCTTCGATTTCATTGTGGTTCCATTTTCTACCGTATCAAGTTTTAAGTAATTCGTTCCTTGAAACTTATCTCCAATAAGAGTTAGTTCAACCGTATCTTCCAAATTTTGCCTGTCATAAGTCCCTCTTTTAGAAAATTTTATATTGTTGTTTTTTACGTATGTAACCTCAATGGATGCTGTAGCTCCTGTAAAAGGGTTACTGAGAGTAATGACGTTACCTGTTTTAGATAAGTTCCATATATCTATCCCCATTTTTTTGAAATTGGCAGGAGAATCTGTTTCTTTTAGGACGGAGGCAACTCGCCAAGTTCCCATTAAATCTACGGGGATTTGTTCGTTTAGAGAAATTCCGGCAGATAGAGTTTGTACTTGTTCTGCGATTGCAAAAGATGGGAATGCCACAAACATGGCTATAATAAAAATTATTTTAAAAAACTTAAACATACTTTATTATATAATTTATTAATCTAAAAAAGCAATCCTATGCGTTAACCATTTTTTCTTGTAAGGTGTGCGCAGATTCTTCATACCCTGCACGCCCCATTAAGGCGTAGGTATAATTTTTAGCTTGCTCTACACCAGGTTGGTTGAATGCATTGATATTATATAATTCTCCGGCAATTGCGGTTTGAACTTCAAACATATATAATAGTTGTCCGATATGATAACCGTCAACTTTGTCTAAAGTTATTGTAATATTTGGTCTGTTGTAGTCGGTTAGGGCAACTTTTGTTGAGTCTGCTTCGGCATTTATTAGCTGGTTCATTGTTTTCCCACCTAAATAACCGATACCTGTGTATTCAAAGATGTTTGGAATTTCAAGATTGTTGTCAAATTCTCCAACTCGAATAAAGCTGATAACTTTGTCGTTTGGACCTTCATTGTATAGTTGAATTTGGGAATGCTGATCTGTTGCACCAAGTGCTTTGATTGGAGTTTGTCCGATTTGAACATCATTTCCGTCTTTATCCTTGTTTTTGCCTAAAGATTCAGCCCATAATTGAACATACCAATCAGCAACGAATTTTAGCTTGCTTGAATACGGCATCATAACTGAAATATGTTTGCCCTTTTTAGTATCTAGCAAGTAATGTATTAGGGCATTTTGAGCCGCGATATTTTCGTGAATATCGGTATTTTTAAGAGCTAAATCCATGTCTTTAATACCGTTCACGATAGAGTCAATATCAATGCCGACAAGGGCTAATGGTAAAAAGCCAACGGCAGAGAATACCGAAAATCTTCCGCCAACATCGTCAGGAACAACGAAAGTTTTGTACCCTTCTTGTTCTGCGATTTGTCTTAAAATACCTGTTTTTTTGTCGGTTGTCGCAACGACATTGTACCTGTAATTATCGCCGAGTTCTTTTTCCAATCTGTCTTTTACGATTAAGAACTGCGCCATTGTTTCTGCGGTATCACCGGATTTTGTGATAACGTTTACGAGGGTTTTGCTTAAATCTAAATAATCAAGTAAACCTGTCATTGTGTCAGGGTCAATGTTGTCAAGGAAAAATATTCTAGGGAAACCGTTACGTTGTTCTTCTGAAAGCTGGTTCCAGTAAGGTTTTAGTAGGGCTTCTGTAGCGGCGATTCCGCCAAGAGCAGAGCCACCTATTCCTAAGACTAGAATGTTTTCAAAACGACCTTGAACCATAGAGGCATATTCTTTAACATACCATAACGTTTCTTCATTGTAACCAAGATTCATCCATTGAAGCCATTGACCGGGTTTGTCTTTTCTCTGATTAAGATTAGCTATAATATGCTTTATTGTGTCTTGATAGTTGGCAAATTCTCTGTTTAAGTCTAATCCGTTTTCCTCTCCAACTTTCGCAATGTCAGCATTGTTATAGCTTAATTTAATCATTTGTAACCCTCTCCAATAACCTCATCTAATAAATTCGGGCACGGTATTTGAGCCCCTAACCTATACATAGTATATACCTTCAAGTTTTAATTTCAAGTAGTAAGTAAAATACAACGACTCTTGCGCAAAAGTGGAAAGTAGGTTATAATAAAAAATGTCAATATAATTGATACTGTCATTCTGAAAGGCTAGAAAAATCCTTTGAGTAAAGCGAAAAGAGATTTTTCAGACTATTCAGAATCTAGCCATCTTCAAGTATTTATTGTAACCGTAACACAAAACGACTACCAGCAAGAATATACTAGTGGCTAGATCCTGAAACAAGTTCAGGATGACAATAAAAACGTAGGTTGGGCTTTCAGCCCAACAAAGTAGAACAGAAAACTGGAGGATAAGATGGAAAGAAAAATCAAAAATCCTGAAAACCCAGTCATAGAACGGTTTTCGGGGGGGGGGTAACCTTCTAAGCAGTAATAACAAGGATTTTGGCACCACTCAACACTGTCAAGTAGAAAAAAGAGCCTTTACCCTTGCCGAGGTTCTAATCACCCTCGGCATAATCGGAATTGTTGCGGCAATGACTTTACCGACATTAATTTCCGGATATCAAAAGAAACAGACAGTAACCCAATTAAAAAAAGCGTATTCTGAAATAAATCAAGCCATCCTAATTTCACAAGCAGAATATGGAACGTTAGACCAGTGGGATTTTTCAGATTTAGCAACACAAGAAGAACAAACTACCTACTTCGGTGAGCACTATCTGTTGCCTAATATAAAAACGCTAAGAGTATGTACTCCCACTTCAGAGGAATGTTGGGCTAAAACTTATACACTTGATGGGCAGGAAAGAAATATTCATTCATCAAATCGTAAAAATCCGGATAATTCATTTATTGCTGCATCCGGATATTCTGTATATTATTGGGTGCATGCTGTCGGAAATGGTGGATGGATTGTTATAGATACAAATGGTCCTAAAAAGCCCAATATTATAGGAAAAGATGTTTTCCCTTTTGTAATGAGCTGGGGAAATTCAAATCAAAATTCTTCTACAAAGAGAGATACCTGCCAAGGGTACAAATTGGGGCTTTATCCTTATAATTTGGCATGTAAGGTTATGCCTACACGAGATGAGTTGATAAATGGAGGTACAACGGTATCTAATTGTAAAAAAGGTACGAACAGTGTTTTAGCTGGTTATGCTTGCTCTGCTTTAATCATGTACGATAACTGGGAAATTTCAAAAGATTATCCGTGGTAAATAAAGTTAATAGCTTTTTAAATCATTAAAAGGCGCGACCACCTAAATGGTTGTCGCGCGCTTATATAACCTATACCTTAGCAGTTAAAGTTCCGAAAACCAAATTATTATTTGATTGTGTATGGTTAACGTCAGGCAAGATTGTATCTTTGATGTTCTTCAAGTCTTGTTGCATTAATCTTCTTGGAGAACCTTCATCCATTGAATGATTTCTTAACAAGTATGATGGGTGGAAGATTGTCATTGCTTTGTAATCAACACCATCTACAGTAACAGTCATCCATTGACCTCTAACTTTAGAGATAGTTTGTTTTTTGTCTAAAGTAACAAATGATTTTAGAGCTGTAGCACCACACAAGATGATTGCATCAGGTTTGATGATATCAATTTGTGCATTTAAAAATTTTCTGCAAGCCATTTTTTCTTCGTCAGTAGGAACTCTGTTTTCAGGTGGACGGCATTTTACAGTGTTGATGATGTATAAGTCCTCATCTCTTGAAATTCCTGCTTCTGTTAAGAACTGAGTTAGTAATTGTCCGGCTCTTCCGACAAATGGTCTGCCTGTTTCATCTTCCATTTCCCCCGGAGCTTCACCAATTAAAACTATTCTTGCAGTAGAAGCGTTCCCATCTGAAAATACAATATTATTACGAGTTGATGCTAGTGCACAACCGTTACAATTTTCGCATTTTTGTCTAACTATTTCCAGACAATTGTTCTTCATTTTCACTCTCCTCTTTCTCTATTTTGAATAAGCCTACGTTATATTTTTTACAATACCTTTTTAATTCTTTAATAACAACATCCGAAAGTATGAAAACTGCTATTAAATTTGGAACTGCTAAGAACAAAGTAAACGCATCTGAAAGATTTATTATACTTTTAAAATTCATCGCAGAACCTATTACAATGAATATACAATATATAACCTGAAAAGCCCTTGTTGTCAATTTTGTATCGCCAAACAAGAATGTCCAACCTTTAACCCCATAGTATGAACCGCATAGCATTGTTGATAGTACAAAGCAACTTGCCATAATTGTTAACAATATCGGGAAAAATGGACAAACTGTTGCAAAAGCTTTGGAGGTTAATTCAATTCCTGCAAGTCCGCTACTTTGTAAATAAACTCCACTGATTACGATTACAAAAGCTGTTGCGGCTCCCACAATAACCGTGTCAACAAACGGCTGTAACATCGCAATAAATGCTTGCGCTACAGGGTTATTGGTTCTTACGGCAGAAAACGCAATTGGCGCTGTGCCGAGTCCTGCTTCGTTTGCAAACATTGCACGTCTAAATCCCCATAACATACATGCTAAAGCTCCGCCTTGCAAAGCTTTAGGTTTGAATGCCTCTTTTATTATAAGATGAATTGCGTGTGGGAAATGACCAATATTTATTAAGCAAATTACAAACGCAGAAAGTACATATAAAGTACACATTACCGGAGTAACTTTTGAGGTGAATTTTCCGATAGCTTTAATTCCGCCGATTATTGTAACGTATGTAATAATTGCAACAATTAAACCAAGTAGCCAACTTTGGTTGTAAAAGAAGCTGTTTGTGCCTCCGGTAACCTCTGTTATTTGGGTTGTCATTGCATTAATTTGGAATAAGTTCCATCCGCCAATCATTGCAAATATGCAGCACACTGCATAGCCCTTTGCAAGATATGGAGCAATTCCGCCAAGAAGTTTGTGATTTTTTAAGCCAGCCGCAATATAGTACATAGGACCTCCGGCAACTGAGCCGTCTTTATTAATTTTTCTAAATTTTAATCCCAATAAAACTTCTGCAAATTTTAATGCCATTGAAAACACGCCCGCAATCATCATCCAAAAGATAACTCCAGGACCTCCAATAGAAACGGCAGCAGCAGAACCTGCAACGTTCCCAATACCGGCTGAGGCAGATATTGTTGCAGTAAGCGCTTGGAAAGCTGAAACTTCTCCGTGTTTTTTACGTTGGATTATATCTTTGTGCTCGTAGTTTTTGGTGATAAGTTTTATTGCGTGCTTAAATCCCCAGAAACCAATAAAGCGTGTCCTTATTGTAAAATACAATGCAGCAGTCATAAGCAAGACTACCAAAAATTCAATCTTTACTCCGTGAATTGTTACGGAAGAAAAGATTATCCCTGAAATTTTATCGGCTATAGGGGAAAGTAAACTATCTATTGCGCTATCTAAGTTCATCGTATGATTATTCTACCACAAACACACAGAAATACTACATTTTATCTGTTTTATAAAAGAACAAGGCGACATAAATGCCGCCTTGACTCCGAGATTAATTTTTGGAACCATTTAATCACGGAAGAAAATTATTTTTGTCCTAGCAAAAATTACTTGCCACCGAACAATACTGTGTTACCTGCAGCTGTTGAAGAAACAATTGTTTGGTCATACATAACAACTGGATAAATATCGGTAGGGCTGTTTACTTTACATTGAGCCACAAAACCTCAGTCGCATAGAGCGTGGGTTAAACTTTCCATCTCTTGCAACTTTTTTAAAGATTTCAGAAGTGCTTAATGTAAAGCCAAACGATTTATTGGATGTCGATTCTTATATGGAAGAAAATTTGCTTGAGAACACAATTATAAACATTGTAAAATCCCAACCACTTAATCAAAAAAGAGTTATTTATAAATTGGTCAAAGCTTTTGTGGAGTAAGGTGAAAGGTGAAAACCGCCACCCTACATCACTACGTTTCCGAACCTTCCTTTTACTGCTCTTTGAGCAGTAAAAAGGATGTAACGTGGGGAACAATGAGGTAATGTGTCAGAACCCCTCTACTTACAGGAGAGGGGCTGGGGTGAGGTGTCTACAGTTATTCAGTTCCATGCAAAATTTTTTTGAGAATTAATTTAATTTATTATTTAATAAACCACGAATAACAATCACCCCCTCACCTAACCTCAGCTCTGCAAACAGGGGCACAAGACTCGTTACCTCGTCTGTTCCCTTTGCTTCCCGAAGGGAGAGGAATGCTTGCCCCGTTTATTTTAATCGCGACTTTACCTTTACCTTTTCCTTTTCCATTGCCAAAAAGGAAAAGGAATGAAGTGGCAAAAGTACAACGCATTTGTTGGCATTTTGTCAATAAATTGCCAACCACGTGTACCTCAAATATTAAAAAATAATAAATTTTATTTAATTCTTGTTTTTGTTATCCTATAATTACTATATGATATTAAAAGAGGTAGAGATATGAAACATAAACATGGACATAACCCGTTTAAAAACGAAAATATAACAGAAACCAACAATGAAGAAATTAAAGAAAATGATGCTCCGGAAGTTTCTGCAGAAGAAACTGAAGCCAATGTCGATAATTCAGACTTTGACAACCTTAAAGAAGATTTTGACAAGTTAAACAATCAATATTTGCGTTTGGCTGCAGATTTTGACAATTACAGAAAAAGACAAGAAGCAGAAAGAGAAAATCTGTTAAAGTTTGGAACGGAAAATGCTCTTAAAAAACTTATTGAAGTTTTGGATAACTTTGAACGAGGGCAAAAATCTCTTGAAAATGTTGATGATTGTCAAAAAGTTAAAGATAGTTTTGGTTTAATTCATAAACAGGTTGTAGATACCTTGAGCAAACTCGGTATGGAAGAAATAAAGGCGGAAGGCGAAGAATTTGACCCGAATTTCCACGAAGCAGTTATGAGAACTCCAACCGCTGACTATCCAGAAAATACAATTATCAATGAATTGCAAAAAGGTTACAAAATGGGTGACAAAGTTTTGCGCCCGACATTGGTAAATGTTGCCGCTGCAGAGTAGATTTGAAATAAAAAATAATGTAGATATATAATAAAGAAGATGATACTGGAAGAACAGGAAAAAATGGCAGACTTTTATGAGATATTAGGCGTTGAAAAAAATGCCTCAAAAGATGAGATAAAATCGGCTTTTAGAAAAAAAGCCAGAACATTACACCCCGATGTAAATAAAGCTCCGGATGCGGAAGAAAAGTTCAAAGAACTTGGTAAAGCCTATGAAACTTTGATGGATGATAATAAACGTGCAACTTACGACAGATATGGTGAAGACGGACTTAAGAATGCAGGTTTTAATACAAACGGACCATTTGACGGTGGTTTTGGCGATTTGAATGATATATTTAATTCATTCTTTGGTGGATTTGGCGGTGGTTTCGGATTCGGTGGCGGACGCCCTGACCCGAATGCTCCACAAGCAGGGGATGATTTAAGGTATGATGTTGAAATATCTTTTGAAGAAGCCGTTTTTGGAGTTTCTAAAGAAATTAAATTTGAACACCTTGAAACTTGTTCAGAATGCGGTGGCACAGGTGCCGAAAAGGGTTCTCAACCTGTAACGTGCCCAACTTGTCATGGTACCGGTCAGGTTCAAACTGTTGCAAGAACGCCGTTAGGTGCATTTACGCAAATTACTCAATGTCCTGATTGTCATGGTTCAGGGGTGAAGATTTCTAAACCTTGTAAAGCTTGTAAAGGTTATGGAAAAGTTGAAAAAGAACGTAAAATTGAGGTTAAAATTCCTGCAGGGGTTGACAACCATTCTAAGATGAGAATTGCAGGGGAAGGCGATGCTGGCAAAAACGGTGGAAGAGCAGGTGATTTGTTCGTTGTTATTCATGTTAAACCTTCCGAATACTTTACAAGAGATGGTGCAGATGTTTATACAAAACTTCAAATTACTCCGGAACAAGCAGTTCTGGGGGATGTTGTAACAATTAAAACCCTTGATGGTGAACAGAAAGTTCAAATTCATGCCGGAATTCAGAATGGTAACACAATTAAACTTAAAAATGCGGGAGTTCCAATACTTTCAAGACCTTCTCAAAGAGGGGAGCATATAATTGTTGTTTCTGTTAAGATTCCGACTCAATTGAGCGAACAGGAAAGAGATTTATATAGAAAAATATATGAACTTAAAACAGGTAAAAAACCTCAAGAGTCTTTGCTCTCTAAGGTAAAAGGAGTATTTCAATAATGCGTAAAGTTTTAATCGGATTAAGTGTATTGGCTTGTTTGTCACTTGGAGCAGCTTTTGCGACTCCTTTGCCTGACAATGTTCAAAACTTTGTAAAAGCAAGTTTTCCCAATACAAATTTCCGATTTGACGGTGTTGTAATTCTTCCTGACAATACAGTTTATTTGCCGTTAATCCCGTCAAAGTTTAACGATGACAAGCCTGTTAAAATTAAGTCTACAATTCCGGCAGGTGAGAGCATGAGTCAAAAGCCGGATGCTGTTATTCTCAGCAATGATTATGTTTTATTAAAAATGCTAACAAATAATAGGGGGCGTAATACAGTTGTTAATCTTACGGTTCCGCCATTAGAGTTAAGAACCGGTTTGTTACCGCAAGATATGCTTGTGCCGAAAAACTTTATTGTTCCTTCAAACTTAAAAAATATTGTGGGAAACCTGAACATAACAACCGGCAGAGATTCCGGACTTGTAATTCCTGTTTCACAACCCAAAAGTGGGGTAGCTGTAAATTCGTTGTCTGCAACGCCACAGCTACAAAATAAAATGTTTTATATAGTAACAAATGCCTCTAAGTATATTCAAGTTTTGAGTCCTGAACGTAAGACTCCGAATTATGCCCTTTATCAGGAAAATACTCCTATCTGCATAAAAAATTATCAAGATTTTTTATTGGTAACCTCATTTGATAAAAAATCTCTTGATGTTATATCTTTGGCAGATGAAAAGGTTATAAAAGAGATTGATTTTAAAACTCAACCTGAAGAAATTGTGATTGATGAGAAAAACAAACTTGCGTATATCTCAAGTGGGGAAGATGCAAGTATGTATGTTGTTGATTTAAATACAATGACTATAAAAAAGCAATTGAAATTAAATGGGATGTGTGAAAAGGTAATTTTAAGTCCTGATGGAACAAAATTATTTTATAATGACAAGCAAACTCGTGAAATTTGGGTAGTAGAATTGGATAATGATTACCTGTTAAAAGAAATTGGACGATTCCCAAATGTGTCGAGAATAGCCTATGCAAATGGTAAGGTTTATATAACTAGTCGTACAAAAAGCAGGTTAGCGATTGTTGATTATGAAACGATGGGATTGATGTCGGAAAATGCAATCTCTGAAAAGCCTGTAGATATGCTTGTTTATAAAAACGAATTGTATATTTTAGGTGCCGGTGATAAGACTTTGGATGTTATTGATACGTCAATGGATACTATTGTAAAACAAATTCAACTTTCATCAAATCAGTTCCCTAGTAAAATTACAAGAGTTGGAAATTCAAACCTTGCAATTGTGACAGATGCCAAAGCCGGTGTTTATTCGGTTATTGACTTAGACAAGAAAGCTGTTGTTAAAACATATCAGTTAGATGTTCCGGTAAGTTCAATTGTAATTACTAACAAGATTAAGAAGATAGGCAAATGATACAAGACTTTGATTTAACCACGCAAGAAATATTAAAAAGTTTAGAGAAAACTCAAAGAGATTTTTGGAATATTTCTCGCCCAACGGCATTATTTTTACACCAATTAATCAAAACAGAAGGTTTTGTATCCGGTATTGAAGTTGGTACTTCTAACGGCTATAGCGGAATTTGGCTTGGTAAAGCCTTCAAAGCAAATGGTGGACACCTCACAACAATAGAATTTTACGAAAAAAGATATTCTATAGCACAAGCTAATTTTGAGAAATGTGGGGTAGCTGATGTTATAACAATTCGTCCCGGTGAAGCTGTTAAGGTTTTAGAATATTTGCCCGATGATTTTAAGGTTGATTTTGCTTTTGTTGATGCAAATAAAAGAGAGTCTGTTGATTATTTTAGGTTAATTCATCCGCATTTGAAGGTTGGTGGAATTTACACATGCGACAATGTCCTTTCCCATAAAGAGAAGGTGCAAACGTATATCGATGCAGTTAATGCTCATCCTGATTATATGCATACTGTTTTGGACTTACCTGCCGGGTTATCTTTTGCAAGAAAACTTCGATAAGTTTGTTTTAAAGAATCAAATATTTTAATTTTGAGATGTTTGAAATTTAGTTGTTCTCAAAAACTTTGTTTTCGTTTGGAAAATATGACTTAAATTTTAGATTACCATGGGTAATCTTTGGCAATTTCCCAGTTATCGTACATTATTAAAGCTGAACAGTTATAACCTGCTAATGAATGATTAGTGCCTTTTTTGCAGTTATATGTTTCTCCATTTATTAATTCTTCTCGGGTTGGTAATATTTTACAAGCTAATCCACTTGGATAAAGTCCTAATTTATATCCTTGACATCTATCTGCTTTCGCGGATGGATTTTGTGTTGCATTTCCCCAGCTCATAATAAAAGGAAATATGTCTTTCCCTATAATATTAGGTTTTTTAGGGCCATTTACGTCGATAAATAGCCAACCGCCATTTCCGACCATATGTACCCAGTAATGTACGGAATATCCTGCTGCAGCTATAAAGGAGTTGTCAAAGTCTTGGTTTGCTGAATTGTGTACATTTCTTTCGTGCCCATCTAGAGTATAAGTTTTTTCTGCCCAACATTCAGCTGAAGTCGGGGTACATACTCTTAGTGTCTTTATATTCGGCAATAAATAGTGTTCTCCAAAGTAAGTGTTTTGTTCTGCTTGGGTTCCAATGTTAGAAAGGTCCCACTGGTCTAACGTTCCGTATTTAGCTTGAGATATTAATATTGCTTGGTTTATTTCAGAATACGCTTTTTTTAATTGTATAGCCGTCTGTTTCTTTTGGTACCCTGAAATTAATGCCGGAATAGTTAATGCGGCAACAATTCCGATTATTCCAAGGGTTATAAGAACTTCTGCAAGAGTAAAAGCTAAAAGTTTTTTATTATAGTGTTTTTTCATGTTGTATCCTTTCTTTAAAGAGTGTTGGCTGGAACTTTAACTTGTTGTGGAGTTTTCCAGATTTTTTAAAAATTATTAAGCTGTCCTTTTCATTATAATACTTATAATGTAATGACGTTGTAAGTATTATATAGTAGTATATTACACTTTTATGATTTTGTAAAGTATTTGTATGTATAAAATCATGGAGATATAAATGAAAAAGAAGTTATCTCGTTCAGGAAGTGGATGGGCTCTGTTTATGCCAAAAACTCTTCTGGAACTTATAGATGTTGATCCGGAAAAGGATATGCTTGAAGTAAAAGTTGAAAATGATGTTGTTAAAATCACAAAAGCTGCTGTTGAAAAAGAAAACTAACCTCTTATAAAATATCCAGTGGATCCACGTCTACAGCAAGTTTTACGTCTTTTGGCATTGTTATTTTACTCAAAAAACTTGCAATAAACTGATGTCCTCTTACGTCAAGTTTATTTTTAATTATAATTTGAAATCTGTAGTAACTGTTAATTCGTTCTATTACACATGGGGTTGGACCAAGAACTTCAAGCCTTTCGGATATTCCGTATTTTTCAATAATTGTGCACATACTAAGCGCAATTTCTGCAGCCGCTTTTTCGGCTCTGAAATTATTTATTGAGCTGATAATTAATCTGACTATTTTGCTATATGGCGGATAGTCAAATTCTTCTCTGGCAATAATTTCTTTTTCGTAAAATTCTCTATAATTTTGCGATTTAGCACTTTCAAGAGCGTAAAATTCTGGGTTATATGTCTGGAAAAATACTCTTCCGGTAAATTCTCCTCTTCCTGCACGGCCTGCGACTTGAGTTAAAAGTTGAAAACCTCTTTCAGACGAGCGAAAATCCGGAAGATTAAAGCTTGCATCTGCGGATATTACTCCGACAAGTGTAACGTTTGGGTTATCCAGACCTTTCGCAATCATTTGAGTACCTACAAGAATATCAATTTCCCCACGTTGGAATTTTTCTAAAAGACGTATATGCTCTCCTTTTCTGACAAGAACATCGCTGTCTATACGTTCGACATTATAATCCGGAAAAATTTCTTGAACATATTGTTCAATTTTTTGGGTGCCAGTTCCACTAATTTTTAACGCATCAGAACCACATTCAGGGCAAGTATCCGGAAAATATTCAATATGGTTGCAATAATGACATTTTAAAAATTGATCTTTGGCATGCCAAATCATCGGAATAGCACAATTAGGGCATTCGATTACATGACCGCATGCCTGACATTGGGTAAATGTTGCGAAGCCTCTTCTGTTAATAAGTAGAATAGCTTGCTGTTTTTTATCTAATGTTTCTTGTATTGCAGTTTGCAGTGGCTTAGATATAACACTTTTGTATGCTGCTCTTGAGTGTTCTTGCATATTAATTACTGTAACAGGTGCAATTGGTGCGTTTCTGTATCGGTGCTTCATTTCAAAAAGATTTCCGGAATTTATTGCTCTATAGTATACTGATATATCCGGTGTTGCAGAACCCAGAAGTAGGGGGCAGTTATGGAATTCTGCAAGTTTTTGCGCAACAACTTTTGCCTCATACCTTGGAGCCGGATTAGTTTGTTTATAAGCTCCTTCGTGCTCCTCATCAATAATTATTAAACCGATATCTTTTAATGGTGCAAATACGGCAGAGCGGGCTCCTGCTAAGATTTTAATATCATTTTTGTAAAGTCTTTGCCAAACATCGTAACGTTCTCCTTCCGATATGCTACTGTGCCAAATCGCAACATCATGAGTTCCAAATTTTTTTGCAAGTCTTTTTGTTAATTGGGATGCAAGAGCGATTTCAGGAACAAGAAACAATACATTTTTCCCTGATTTAATACAATCATCTATTAATTTGAAATATACTTCTGTTTTTCCTGATGCCGTAACACCATGTAAAAGCATTGTCAATGGTGGAATAACCTCATCAGCTTGCGCGTTATTTTTTTTAGCTGCATAGTTGGCTATGGCTTTTTTAATTCCTTCGTATGCAGTTTTTTGTTCAGCCTCAAGTTCAAATAAAGGTTCTCTATTTTCTATTTGCAAAATATCAAGAGGGTTTCTGTAAATTTCTTCTTCAGTTATTGTTACGCATCCGAGTTCTTCAAGTTTTTTTATAGTTGTTCTTGTAGTTTTGGCAAGTTTTTCGAATGCGATTAATGGAGTTTTCCCCATTTTTTGTAAAAGTTCCAATACCGCGGTTTGTCTTTTGGTTGCTCCTTCAAATTTAGTGAACTCAATTGCCTGTTCGGTTTTAGAAGCTTTTTCAATAAGCTTCATCGGGATAGCTGCGTTTAATACGGTAACAAGGTCGCAACAATAGTAATTTGCAACCCATTCTAATAATTTTAGGTAATCTATTGAAAATAGCGGTGTTTCATCTATGATTTTACTAATTTTTTTTGCTCGGATTTCTTCAGGTAGATAGTCTGAAAATCCGACGCAAAAGGCATTAATTAATCCCTGACGACCGAAAGGAACCAAAATCGCTTGGCCGATTTTAATTTTATCCTTCATCTCATCAGGGATTAAATAACTGAATGTCTTAACGCCAAGCCCTTTAATATTTACAAGGGCAAGTGCGTATTTATGAGTATTTTTAGGGGCAAAAAGTGATGTGTCAAATAATTTATTTTCTGTCATAACTTTTATCCCTAAAAAACACTATTCTGCCATAAATTCTTTTTTAGCTTCTTCAATTGCATCTGATAACAAATCAAGCTGTTCAGGAGTGAATGTTACACCTTTTTTAGTCGGTAACCATGTTGAGCCTTCATCTGTTGTGTAATATATTCTCATATTCAAGTAACTTTTACCTTTATATTCGCTAACAGAAATTTGTAATTGTTCTGTTTCGTTTCTGTCGATTGTTGCTAAAATTTTTGCATCTGCCATTTTATTCTCCTTATTAAACGCTTACTCAATTAATGATATCACAAACAGTTTTTTATTTATGTATTAGTATATTTATTTTAAATATATTAATTTTTCGTTACAACTCTTTTTGAATTAGCAAAAATAATTATTCACAGGTTTACAATTAACAGTAGAAAGGTATTTTTTAAGGAGAAATTATGGCAATACAAGGTGTAAGT
>SAMEA3663006__coassemble_555_pt1 | contig 14600 bp, 12 predicted proteins | sample SAMEA3663006__metabat2_low_PE_025 | metagenome-assembled genome bin SAMEA3663006 (sample SAMEA3663006) | pig gut metagenome | biome: pig gut; feature: pig-associated habitat; material: faeces | place: France | collected 2012
TACATATAAGTTGTTTAGAGCTTTTTTCAGGCAAGTAGTCGATTTTATAACTACATTTGGCGGTATTGTCGAAAATGGTTTAGGAACTTTAAAATACATACTATTATGCCAGATTAACACCAAGGAACTTATGGATCAGTGCGTTAGATTTGGGATAAGTTCTTTACCGATAACGTTATCAATTGTCGGCATGACATCCGTAATCGTAACCTCTCAGGTTGCTTCCGAAATGGTTAAGCAAGGCGGAGGGAATTTTGTCGGATTACTTATGAGTATTCTTATAGTTAGAGAAGTCGGAGCGATTATGTCAGGCTTTGCAATAATTTCAATGATTGGCTCTTCGCTTGCCTCTGAAATTGCGACTATGAGGGTAACAGAGCAAATTGATGCAATTTCCGTATTAAAAGTAAGCCCTATAAGATATTTATTTGTTCCAAGAATTTTAGCCGGAATAATTATGATGCCGGTTATTGTTGTTATCGCTTCTGCTTTTGGGATTATTACCGGAGCAATAACAACTGCCTTAACAACTGAACTCGGATACCGAGCTTACTTTGATTCAGTTTGGCTTGGAATTTATATGAAAGATTTAGGTGTTTGTTTGCTGAAATCACTTTGTTTTGGCGGAACAATCTCTCTTATCAGTTGCACTTGCGGATACCAAGCCTCAGGTGGCGCAAAAGGTGTTGGACTTGCAACAACAAAAGCCGTTGTCTGGTCTTTTGTTGCAATAGTTATATGGGATATGATTTTTGCAATAGCATTTTTCTTCTAGTATAAGGATAATTTTATGAGTATAAAAGTTACGAATTTAACAAAAGCATTTGATGATAGGAAAGTTCTGGATAATATTTCGTTTGAAGTAAAAGACGGGGAAACTCTTGCTGTCGTTGGGTTTTCAGGTTCAGGGAAAAGTACTGTTTTAAAGTTAATATGTGGATTACTTGAAAAAGATAGTGGAGAAATTCAAACTTCGGAAGGCGATATTGCAATGGTGTTTCAATATTCCGCATTATTTGACTCCCTTAACGTTGCAGATAATATCTCTTTTGCATTAAGAGAAAGAAGAGATTTAAGAAACAAATATAAAGAAGACGAACTAAAAAAAATCGTTTCTCAAAAGTTGGAATTAGTCGGGCTTAAAGGAATAGAACGCAAGTTTCCGTCAGAATTGTCCGGTGGGATGCAAAAACGTGTAAGTTTTGCCCGAGCAATCGTAACAGAGCCCAAAACAATTTTATACGATGAACCAACAGCAGGTCTAGACCCAATATCTTCAACACTGATAGAAGATTATATTGTAAGATTGCAACAAGAGACAAATGCAGCATCAATTGTTGTTACTCACCAAATGTCAACAATTACTCGAACTGCAAACAAGTTAATAATGCTATACGGAGGTAAAATTGTTTACGCAGGAACTCCTGAAGATATGCTAAAACAAGATAATCCGTACACAAAACAGTTTGTAACGGCATCACTTGAAGGTCCAATGCAAATGTTAGCTTAAACTTTTTAGAGAAAGAAGGAAATTATGGTTACTTTAGAAGAAAAATTGTTTAACAAAGATGTAATGTCCTTAGATACTTACATAATGTTTAAACTAAAAGAAAGAACAGATGAACTAAGAGAAGAGTTAACAAAGAAAAATCGTGCCCCAATATCGTTATCAATGGGTGCCCCAACTATGATGCCACCGAAAAAACTTCTTGATAGAGTAAAAGAACTTATGGATGAACCGAATATTCACCTATACGCAACACCAAGAGGTGAACTTTATTTTAGAGAAGCAATTGCCAAAAGAATGAAAAGCCGTTTTGGAGTAGAATTAGATCCTGTTAGTGAAATATTTTCATTAATCGGTTCTAAAGAAGGTATTGCTCATCTTATCAGATTTTTAACAACACAAAAAGAAAATAAATTTGAAAAAGACATCTTTATGGTTCCAGATCCTTGCTATGCTTCATATTTGCAAATTATAAAATGCTCTGGAGGTTATGCATATCCGGTTCCGTTAACACCTGAAAATGACTTCAAACCAAATATTGAAGAATATTTTGAAAAACTTCAACAAGAAGGTTTCAATCCTGATAAAGTTAAGGCAGTTATCATAAACTTCCCTAACAATCCGATGGGAATCGGCACGACTAGAGAATACGTACAGTCTGTAGTTGATTTTTGTCATAAACATCAGATTTTATTAATTTCAGATGCCGCATACTGTGATTTGTATTTTGATGAGAAAGAAAAACCTTTTAGTGTATTTGAACTTGATGGAGCAAAAGATATTGCAGTTGAGTTTTACAGTTTCTCTAAACCATATGCGATTACCGGATGGAGGTTAGGTTGGGTTTGTGGAAATTCCGCAATTGTTCAACGTTTGGGGAAAGGTAAATCTACAATCGATAACGGGATTTGCAAAGTATTTCAAAAAGCTTGTGCAGAGATTCTTAATGATTCCGAAGGTGATGAATACATCAGGCAAGGAAATTTAGGGTACAAGCGAAAACAGGAAATTATGATTAAAGGTTTCCGTGAATTAGGTTGGAATATTCCGGAAGATAAAATTTCGCATACAACATTTTATTTGTGGCTACCTATCCCGAAAAGATTTAATTCTGCTTATGAATTCTGCGAGGCAGTTCTTGAAAAATCAGGGATTGTTCTCGTTCCTGGAAATGCTTTCGGCGAACACGGAGAAGGATATTTTAGACTATCTTTCGTTTGTTCTGATAAGCAGTTGCAAGAGGTTATTAACCGTCTAAAAGCTGACGGATTTACCTACCAATAGCTTTTAATCACTTACAATAAAATCTATTTGCCTGTCAAAGTTTTCTTTTGGCAGGCTTTTATATATAAAGTCTTTACAAATTGGAGTAAGCGTCTTTATGTTATTGTTTTGAGCAAGAAATTTATCATAAAATCCCCCACCATAACCAAGTCGAAAGTGCTCTTCATCAACCGCTAACGCCGGAACTATAACCAAGTCCAATATTTCTGGTGAAACCGGATTTGAGCAAGGCTCAAAAATATTCATATCCGATTTTTCAAAATCATTGCAATTGGGACATACCAAAAGTTTTTCACCATCAACTTTTGGAAAATAAAAGTTCTTGTTTGGAGCTAAATCAATAAGTTTTAAGAGATTTATTTCATACTTAAGCGGATAATAAATCATAATGTCACTTGCTTGCACAAAAACAGGATGAGTCATTATATTTTTAGTAATAACTTTACTTATAGATGCAATGTCTAAACTTTTTCTCAAAATTTTTATTTTTACTCTTAAATCAAGCTTGTTTTCCATAAAAGTATTATATAATAAGCAAAGGCATATACATAACACCTTTAATAGAGTTTTCCTAATATATTGACATCTTCTTGACGTGTTGGGTTAGAGGTGCAATAATAATTGTATGAACGAGAAGAGCAATTTAACAATTCAAAACCGAATTATAATTTCCGGTTTACTGTTTAGTACGGCATTAATTATTTTGATTGCAATATTGGCAATTTTTAATATTCAAAAAAAATTGAACGAAGGTTATCAGAATTTTGGACAAATTATATCCAAAACTATTGCGATTGAAAGTGTTGAACTTATTAAAGATATGCCATCTGTTCAGATAGAAAAAACACTAAAATCTCGTTCTAAAACGTTATTAATGGGGCATAGTGATATTGTTCTAATAGAATTTAGAGATGAGAATGGAAATCTTATTTATTCGACCAAAAATGATAACCAAAACCAAGGTAAAAAACCTAGTATTACCGTAAGTTCTCCACTTGTACTCCCAAATGACAGTAAAAATTACGGCTCAGTAACCGTTGGATTGTCTAAGAGAATTATTACTCAAATTACTTCTACAACAAGAGCTTCTATATTATTTGTGTTTGCTATTGCGTGGTTAGTTTTTGCTTTTGTTATTTTGATAAATACTTATCTTATTACACGAGAATTGCGCTTGTTGAGAGATGGGGTAAGAAAGATTTCCTCAGGCGAATTCGGCTACAAAATTGAAGGGCAAGACGTAAGTGATGAAGTAGAAGAATTGTTTCAGGCATTTAACGATATGTCAAATAGGCTTCACATTTATGAAGAACAAAATATTGACCGCATAATGCTTGAAAGGAATAAGTTTGAGTCAGTTTTGATGAGTATTGCAAACGGTGTTGTTGTTTGTGACGAAGATGATAATGTTGTTCTTATAAATAACCATGCTCAAACTCTTCTTGAAGTCACAGAAGAACAGTTATTGAACACTAAAATTCAAAATTATATTGATACATCTGAAAACTATTGTTTCAAAGATAAAAGTGAACAGTTTAAAGATACTCCGCTTGATGTAATAGAGAAAAAACCTATTGAATTTAATATAAATGTTGACAACAAGGTTATAAAGTCTATAATTTCTCCAATGTTTACCAGAAATAAGGATTATGTCGGATACATTATTGTATTGATTGATATGACCAAAGAAGCTGAAATGGATAAAATGAGAGCAAACTTTATTTCGAATGTTTCTCACGAACTAAGAACCCCTGTTACAGTTTTGAGAAGTTATATTGATACTTTATACAATTATGGTAACGAGTTTGATTATGATACCCAAAAAGAATTTATTGGTACCATTAATCAGGAAATTATCCGTCTGCAAGGTATGGTAAACGATATTCTTGATTTTTCCAGAATGGAAGCGAATGCCCCTATGGAAAAAGCATTAAATAGTATTGTTGAAGTTGTTGAAACTTGTGTTAAGCAAGTTGATGTTTTGACAAAAGAACATAATCTTTCTATTTCTGTCCACAAAGACAATGATATTCCTGAATTCATGTTTAACTACAACGGTATAGAGCGAGCTCTGATGAACTTCTTATCAAATGCGATAAAATATTCGCCTGAAAATTCTACAATTGAAGTAGCGGTTAAAAATTTGGTGAACAAAGATGAAGTTGAAGTCACAGTAACAGACCATGGTTGCGGAATTGCACCGGAATATCAGAAAAAAATATTTGATAGATTTTATCGTGTCGAAAACAATACACACACAATTAAAGGAACCGGATTGGGATTACATTTGGTAAAAACTACGATTGAAAAGTACCATAACGGAAAAGTTTTCGTTAATTCTGCTTTAGGAGAAGGGGCAACTTTCGGCTTTATTCTTCCAACCAAGATAGAAACAGAAATTGAAAAGGTTTGTTAATGGAGAAAAAAATATTAAATATTTTTGGAGCAGTATGCTTTTATGGAATTTTATTACTTGTAGTATGCTCAATGATTACTGATGTAGGATTATGGGTTGAGTATTTAAATCCTAAAGTTACCTCTCAAGCAACTTCAATCATTGATACATCAAACGATCCTATTCAACGTGATTTAAATGGAAAAGATTATATAAAAGCTAAGGGAGAAAGAAAGAATTTTATTTTAAATTTACAAGCAGAATATTCTATTTCAGGACTTGTTGTTGCGAAAAACACAAACTTTTGGTTTCGGGATTTAATGAGGAATAATTTTGATGATATATGTTTGGTAGATTTAGGGATTGCTTGGGGAGAATTGAGTAAAAACAAAACTGAATTATATAAAAATTGGACATTTAAATCTCAAAAAACACTTGGAGAAGCTCGCCGACTTAGCTGGTATTGTCCAGATGCGAGAAAATCTCCATGGAATGTAGATTATGTTAGCTATCATGTTTCTCACACCCACATGATTCCGGCAACTAAGAATGTTATGAAAGCTCTTAGTGCAATTAAGAAAAATGATATTGTAAAACTTGATGGTTATCTTGTAGATATTTACACTGATAAAACTGAAACAGTAGCTAAAACAAGTTTGTCCAGAACAGATACAGATCCTACAAGCAGAGGTTATGGTGCTTGCGAAGATATGTATGTAAAGCAGGTTCAAATAGGTGATAAGATTTATCGTTGATATTTAAACACAATGTGAAGAATTGTTAAAACTTATTTGTTAAAAATGGCAATTTTCAAGTCTTAAAATACTTTATATATGTGTAAGGGACAAATTAAGGGGTGATTTCTATGCAACCTATTCAAGCATTAAATGCATTAAACGTATTTGATTTGCGAAGAGTTCAAGCACCTGCGCAAGCTGTGACTTCTCAAATTCACGCAGAAACTCCAAAATCATTCGCATTTTCAGCTCAGAATTATTCTCCTGCTCATCCAAGAGCTGTTGACTCAGATGGAGTTCCGGCTGGAACTTCTCCTTTAGGCAGGAAACTAGATGTTTGTTGGTAATAATTACAACCTCGAAATATAAAAGCAATGTGCCGTAAAGTTTTATACATTACGGTATGTTGCTTTTTTAATACTTATTTTCCAATACAAAAATGTGAAAAGATATTATCTAAAATGTCGTCTGTAATAACTTCACCGGTGATTTCATCTAACGCAAGGAGTGCTGATTTCAAATCAATTGAAATCATATCTTGAAGCTCTTCCATTTTTGCTGCATTCAGAGCTCGAATAAGACTTTCTCTTGATTTTTTTAGACATTCTTCTTGGCGTTGATTTGTGATGAATTCTGTTTCTTCTGCCGAAAAATTACAAACAATAGCTTTAATTTTTTCTTTTAGTTCTTCTATTCCATTGTTTTTTAGCGTTGAAATATGAATAATATCGTTATCGTCAAATGGTAAATTATTATTGTAAGTAGGCAAATCAGATTTGTTTGCAATAATTAAATGTGGTTTGTCTTTTACAAAATTCCAAATAATAGAATCTTCATCTTCAAATTTTCTGGAAGAATCATACATAAACAAAACCAAATCAGCTTCTTGCGCAGATTGTTTTGAATACTCAATTCCGATTTCTTCTACTTTACCTACATCTTCCCCCTCTCTAATACCTGCGGTATCAATTAGGGTAATTGCGACATCCCAGTCGAGATTTTCTTTGAGGACATCTCGGGTTGTACCTGCAATGTCTGTAACAATTGCTCGTTCAATATTTAAAAGTGTATTAAATAGGGAGGATTTCCCGACATTAGGCTTCCCTACGATTGCAATTTTTACGCCTTGTCTTAGAATATCTGATGTTTTTACACAAGATAATATTTTATCTATTTCGCTTATGGAGTGTTCAAAGTGATTGACAAGGTATGAATAATCGGGTTCTGCAACATCTTCAGGAAAGTCTATTCCGGCAACAATTCTTGATAGAGTTTCGAAAATTTCTTTCTTAATTTCTGAAACTTTCTCACCAAGAACTCCGGAAAGATTTTTTGCTGACTGGATTGCGAAGTTTTTAGTTTTAGCGTGGATTAAGTCTGCAACGGCTTCTGCCTGAGATAAATCCATTTTTCTGTTTAAAAATGCGCGTTTTGTGAACTCTCCGCGTTCTGCCAAACGTGCGCCATTACTTAATGTTAGATTTAAAACATTTCGAACAACGTTAATTCCACCGTGGCAGTGAATTTCTATAACATCTTCTCCGGTATAACTGTTTGGAGCTTTGAACGGCAAAACTATTACTTCATCAATTTTTTTGCCGTTGTCAGAAATCCAGCCGTGATAGATTTTTCCGGCAATTAAACCTTGTTTAGAAAAAATCTTTTCTATGATTTTAAAACTATCATTTCCTGATATTCTTATAACTCCAACTCCACCTGTTCCGATTGGAGTTGCGATTGCTGTAATTGTGTCAAATTCCTGTAAAATATTCATAATAAAATTATACACGAAAAATAATTGTATGGCTTTATTAACCGAAATGTTTGCCTCAAAATCTGCTCTTGTAATTATTTTATGTCCTTTGTATAATCAATTCCATAGTACGAATATAAATAGGGGATTATAAGATTATGACAAAGAGAGTATTATTATGTATTATGGATGGGTGGGGCATAAGTGCTAATCATCCGGAATTTGATGCTACAAAGTTAGCTCACGCTGAAAATGTGACAAAATTAGAAAAAAATTACCCGACAATTTCTATTCACGCAGATGGTGAATATGTCGGTCTTCCTGCCGGACAAATGGGAAACAGTGAAGTTGGACACTTAAATATCGGTGCCGGCAGAATTGTATACCAAGATTTGTCAAGAATTAACAATGCAATTAAAGATGGTTCATTTTTCAAAAATGAAAAATTCCTTATGGCAATAGACCATGCTAAGAAAAATGATTCCGCACTTCATATCTACGGTCTTGTTTCAACAGGTGGTGTTCATTCATCTTTAGAACACTTGTTGGCATTGATTAAATTAGCCGCTGATGAAGGTTTAACTAAGGTTTATGTTCACGCATTTTTGGATGGTCGTGATACGCCACCTCAAAGTGCTTGCACATTCCTAGAAAAAGTTGAAGAAGAATTGAAAAAATATAACTTGCCTCCAATTGCAACAATTATCGGCAGATACTACATTATGGACAGAGATAATCGTTGGGAAAGAGTTGAAAAAGGTTATAACGCCCTTCTATTTGGAGAAGGTGAAAAAGCTGATTCCGCTTGTGAAGGAGTTAAAGCTTCTTACGCAAGAGGTGATAATGACGAATTCGTTCTTCCTACAGTTATTGGTGGCGAAGAAAGCAGAATTCACGACAACGATTCTATTATCTTTATAAACTTTAGACCTGATAGAGCAAGAGAAATTACAAAGGCTATCAACTTCAAGGATTTTGACGGTTTTGAAAGAAAGAAAGTTCTAAACAATATTTGTTATATTACAATGACAAGCTACAACGAAGACTTTACTTTCCCTGTAGCTTTCCCTAAAGAACATTTGAAGAATATTTTGGGCGATGTTTTGGAAGCTAACGGTATTCACCAGTTTAGAACAGCAGAAACAGAAAAATATGCTCACGTTACATTCTTCTTTAATGGCGGTATTGATGAACCTCAACCTCACGAAACAAGAGTTCTTGTTCCATCTCCGAAAGTTGCAACTTACGATATGCAGCCGGAAATGAGTGCTCCTCAGGTTTGTGAAAATGTATTAGATGCAATTAAAAATCCTGAATATCAATTCATTCTTGTAAACTTTGCTAACCCTGATATGGTTGGACATACAGGTGTTCTTGAAGCTGCGGTTAAGGCTTGCCACGTAGTTGATGAGTGTGTTGGAAAAATTGCCGATGCTTGTGTAGAAAACGGTATTACAATGTTGTTAACAGCAGATCATGGTAATTCAGAAGTTATGGTTAATGCTGAAACTGGGAAACCTCAAACTGCGCATACAACAAACAAGGTTCCGTTTGTATTAATCAATGCACCTAAAGGTATGGCTTTAAAAGAAGATGGTGCATTATGTAACATTGCTCCAACTGTTTTAGAGCTTTTAGATGTAAAGAAACCGGTTGAAATGACTGGTGAATCATTGATTAAAGAGTAATAGTTGATAACACTTCCGACATGATTTATGTCGGAAGTGTTTTGTATACTGAGAAAGAGATATTATGGCAACCGAAGATATTTTAAACATAGATTTTTCAATAAAAAAGAATAACGTTGATGAATTATTTTTTAACCTTTCTGAAAATCCGGAAGGGTTTAAGAATAAAGATTTTCGCTATACATTGAGTTTGATATACCAAACTGTTGAAGATGAGTTTAAGGATGTGTTCGTAAGTCCTCACGCTCCTGCAAGAAACACAAATTTCTTTCTTGTTAATGAAGGTGGAAAATTATCTTTCTTTATTACTCCGACAAATAATTTTGAATATTATTTAAAATCTAAAGGTTCCTTGTTCCGCTTTCGCTCTCAGGTTATGGGGGAATATGTCGGGTATGCAATGAGTTTAGATTTGGTTATGGATTATTTCGGTGGATTTTCTGATGTAATTGATATGGAGTCTTTGACGCCTACATTCATTTATATGAATGCTTTAGCGCATTTTGTAATGAAATTGATTGAAAAATTGTATTTTATTCCGGTTGTAAAGACTCATGGTTCAATGTTCAAAATTGTTTATGAACCGATTATTCCAAACCAACAAGTCGCAAGAATTATAAATATGTTTGAGGAAAATATTCCGGATAATTTGTTTATTAAAGGTGAAAAACCTGACAATTTTGTTAGAGATTTTATCTATAATTATTTAAACTATGTTATTTATAAATTCTTGGGCATAAAAGCTTATAAGTTTAAAGATGTAAAATCCGGAACTTATATGATAAAAGATTTGGAACAACGTGCAACAATGCGCGGAATTGAGATTGCCGAAAACTTCTCTCAATGGTTTGACGAACTGTATTTGGGGAAATATGATGTTATTCCGTTCTTTAAAATAGAAAAAGTTGAAGACGAGTTGTTTCGCTTAAAAGTTCATATTAAAAACAGAAAAACTGATGAAAGTGTCTTGATGGACGACTTGTATCACAAAGAAACAGTTTTTGATGCAAACGCATCAGATATAGCAAGAATAGTTGAAAAACAATTAAATTATGCAATCAGATATATGCCAGAATTGGAAAATTTATTTGATGATGAAGAAAAACTATATTTAGATTTGAATTTGAATGAAGTTTATAAAATTATCACTCAAACAGCATATTATCTTCAAAAAGCGCAAATTGAAGTTATATTGCCGAAAGAACTTGTTAATATTGTTATTCCGAGAGCCTCTATCAATGCGAAAGTTAAGGCTTCTCGTTCACAAGATTTGGCTGATATCTTTAATAACACAGCTTCTTCTAAAATGTCTTTGGATGATATTCTTGATTTTTCTTATGAAATTGCAATCGGGAATGAAAAAATTTCTGTTGAAGAGTTTAATAAACTTGTTGAAAACAATAACGGCTTAATTAAGTACAAAAATAAGTACGTTTTGATTGACAAGGAAGAAAGTAAAAAGATTTTTGAAGAAATCGCAAAAGCAAACTTTAAATCACTGTCCAGAATGGATTTGTTACACGCTTCTATGTCAGGTCAATTGGCGCAATACGATTTTGACTATGATGAAGCTTATGCAAAAATCATCCAAGACTTTACAAAACCTGTAGATGTTGCACCTCCTGCGGCACTAAAAGGAGAATTAAGACCTTATCAGATGACCGGTTTAAAATGGCTATGGACAAACGTTACAAAAGGTTTTGGCGTTTGTATGGCAGATGACATGGGGTTAGGTAAAACTATTCAGGTTATCAGTTTGATATTGAAACTTAAAGAAGATGAAAAACTTAAAAAGCCTGTTCTTGTAATTTGTCCGACAACCTTGATGGGGAACTGGATGAAGGAATTGCAAATGTTTGCCCCATCTCTTGACGCGGTTGTTTATCACGGAACAGAAAGAAAATTAGAAGTTAATCATGATGTTATATTAACTACTTATGCGATTATGAGGATTGATGTAGAGGAATTGAAAAAACATCAATGGGGTATGGTTATTGTTGATGAAGCTCAAAATATTAAGAATCCTGATACCGCGCAAACTCTTGCTATTAAAACACTGAAGGCTGATGTCAAAGTTGCGATGACCGGTACTCCTGTTGAAAACAGACTTACTGAGTTGTGGAGTATTTTTGACTTTATTAACCAAGGGTATCTCGGCAGCTTGAAAGAGTTCCAAAAGAGTTACGCAATCCCAATTGAAAGATTTAAGGAAAATTCTAGAGCTGCAAAACTTAAGATGTCTGTATCACCGTTTGTTTTAAGACGTTTAAAAACAGACAAGCACGTTATTACTGACTTGCAGGAAAAGATGGTTTTGAACGAATACTGTTACTTGTCAAAACCTCAAGCAGTTCTTTACGAAAAAACTTTAAACGAAATGATGGAAAAGATAAGCGAATTTTCCGGTATAAACAGAAGAGGAAATATTTTCAAACTTATAACTGCCTTGAAACAAATTTGCAACCACCCTTACCAGTTCTTGAAATCAGGTGAAATGAGCCGAGAACTTTCAGGAAAAATGGATAAATGTATTTCTACTATTGAAAATATTCTTGAACATGGCGAAAAGACTCTTATCTTTACACAATATAAAGAAATGGGCGATATCTTATGCAAAGTTATTGCTAACGAATGTAATACAGAACCGTTGTTCTTCCATGGTTCACTAACTGTTCCGCAAAGAGAAGAGTTGATTAACAGATTCCAGACTGATGATGATGCAAAAATAATGATATTGTCATTAAAGGCCGGCGGAACAGGGCTGAACTTGACTAGTGCAACTAACGTTATTCACTATGACTTATGGTGGAATCCGGCGGTAGAAGATCAGGCAACAGATAGAACATACCGTATAGGTCAAGACAAGAACGTAATGGTTCATAGAATGATTACGTTGGGTACTTTTGAAGAAAAAATAGATGAAATGCTAAAAGCTAAAAAAGAACTTGCTGACTTAGCAGTTTACGAAGGTGAAAAGATTATTACCGAGCTTTCTGATGACGAAATTTACGAAATATTTACGTTGTCAGCTTAATAATTTTATTTGATACCAAAAGAGGAAGTTTTAAAACTTCCTCTTTTAGTTATATTTTTGGCGATTTCCCAACTTAGAACTTTAGCGGATAATCTTTAGGGATTTTCCAACCATTCATCTGGATTAATCTTGTACAATACGCTCTTTCATTTGTAACAACTTCCTTACAGCCTATACCGTTGTCAGTAAATAATGACTCTCTTCTTCCATCCCAAGAAGAACTTGCATAAGCTTCCATACCGTGTTTGTAACTGTATTTGTTTTCTTTCCATGATGGCCAAAACATAAAAGTAAAATATTTAATTCCTGATGGTTTGTAATTGTTTTTCGACTCACCGGTTGTTTCATCAACGCTATATTGTTGAAAATTTTTAGCTTCAGGCCAAAATTGCCAAGAAGAACCCTGCATTAATACTAAACTACCATCTGGGAAATATATTTCTAAGTTTCCGAGTACATCATTCACCCTAACATCTGTTACCTTAAGATATGGAGCCAAGTATTTCTTATACCAAGCCATTGATGCAGATTGAGTCAAATCAACATTTCCTTCGTCATCTTTTAGATGTCCATTCTGTTGATTTTCCCAATATTCTTTTGGTCCATTGACAACTTCTGATTGTTGTATTGCTTGATTCATTGCCGAATAAAACTTCGCGAGTCTTGTTTCTACAACCTGCTTTCTGTAATTAGAGAGTAGCATAGGCATTGTAAGGGCTGCAACGATTCCAATAATTCCTAACGTTATTAAAACTTCCGCAAGTGTGAATGCATGTTTCTCTTTATGGGTCATAAATATCTCCTGTCATAGTAATTCACTACAATATACACATTATACATTATATAATGAACTAAGTCAATATATGTTGTCATAATACATTATTGAATAGTATCATTTTTGAATGGACAGAGAAATTAAACTTGAAACAGAAAATCTCGCACAACAGATAAAATATCTTTCTGCACTGGAAGGATTAACCGTCAAAAAAGTTAAAGAACTTGTTAACAAAAAATATAACAAAACAGATAGCAACAGAAATTTAAGCAACAAACTACGGAATAAAACTTTTCGAGTATCCGAATTAGCCGAAATTTTAGATATTCTTGAATACGAAATTGTCTTAAGAAAGAAACATTAACCTATTGAGCTGCTTGCGGATTGTTTGCTTTTTGGGCTTCAACTCTTAATTGGTGCATTTCTTCGCAAGCATCCAAAAACAACTGTTTATCCTCCGGCGAATAGAATGCAGATAATTTTTCAAGTAAAGCCGGTGGAAATTCAGAATATTTAACAATATTATCCACAATTGGGTTGGTAAGTGGAAATATATTTCTAAAATTTTTGATATAAATAGCACGACATTCGGCTTCAGCTCTTTCCGGATAACTCATAGTCTTTTCACTTAACCTGTAAGTTGTATAATTTTTAGCTATCCTCAATGGGTTATAGCGTTTTAGCATAAGACGCATAATCATATCAAAGTCGCCCATTATTTTGAATTTTTCGTCAAAATAGCCCTCTTTTTCCAATACTGACTTTTTGAAAAACATTGCTTGTCTTGAACAAGGCATTACCTGAAATGCGTTATATATCGCAGGCTCAAACAAAAATACAAAACCCTCCGGATGAATGCAATAAGCCGGAGCGAATGAAAAGTCTGCATCATTTGCTTCCATCAATTCAATTACTTCCGCAATCCCCGTAATATCATGGAAAAAGTCATCACAACTCACAAATGCAATATATTTACCCTTTGCGTGCATAATACCTTTATTTAAGGCTTGATACTTTCCACTGTCAGGTTCTGAGAAAAAGTGAATATATCCCTTGTTTTTATAGTCTTTTAATAATAATTGAGTATCATCTGTGGAAGCTTTATCAATTATTATATGTTCAACGTTAGGATAAGTTTGCTTGTCTAATAAATTGACAAGCAGATTAAATTCGTCAGTTAATCCGTTTTCTATAATGTTGTAGGTTGGTGTTATAATCGATATAAGCGGTTCCATAATGCCTCCAATTCCTTTATTTATACCAATATTAGCACAAATGTTAATAATTGTAAAGATTTGTTATAAAATATAACAAAAAATATTTTTAAGAGTTAAACTGTGGACAAGTTTAGGAGTTAAAAGAGAATAGAGTAAAGGAGGAACCTATGAGTGAGAATTCCTTGTCGGTCAACCCTGTCATTGAACCGT
>SAMEA3663006__coassemble_576_pt1 | contig 14029 bp, 15 predicted proteins | sample SAMEA3663006__metabat2_low_PE_025 | metagenome-assembled genome bin SAMEA3663006 (sample SAMEA3663006) | pig gut metagenome | biome: pig gut; feature: pig-associated habitat; material: faeces | place: France | collected 2012
GACGGCAATTACGCTTGCAGGCGAAGCTCTTAATAAAGAAAATCGTAAAAAAGGTGTTGTAGATACTGCTAAAGCATGCGTTAAATCTTTCAACAAACTGGCGATTAATTTTACTGCCGGTGTTTGTAAAAAAGTTTTGAGAAACGAGGGTTGGGCTACTAAAGTTAAGAATGTACCATCAAATAACAAATGGCTTACTGCAGGAGTTTTAGCTCTTGATACGTTAGCAAACTTTGCAGTTATTAAAATCGGTGCGGAGATTTGTTCTAAAATAAAAAATCGCAACTATTAATATTAAATTGATTGTAACTGCTCAACGATTTTTTCAACACCATCATATTTAGCCAACTTTAAAGCATTTTCTTGAAGTTGGATAAGTTTGTTCGGATTGTTTAACATAAATTCTATTTTTTCACCAAGTTTTAATTCATCTGTTTCAGAGTCTTCAAGATATAAAGAGGCACCTTTTTCAACCATATATTTAGCATTTTTTCTTTGATGATCTGCTGCTGCATGTGGATATGGTATTAATATTGAGGCAAGTCCTGCTGCTTCAATTTCTGACAAACTCAATGAACCAGCTCTTGAAACTGCAATATCTGATGCCTTTAAAATTGTTACCATATCGTCAAAATACGGTTTTATTAGTAAGTTTTTATCTGTTTCATAATCAGGATAAATTCTGATTAACTGTTCAATTACCCTTTCAAAATTTTTCTTTCCTGTTTGGAAAATAATTTGGATATCATATTTTTGACTTAGTGGTTTTAATAATGCTACTGTTGCATCATTTATTGTTCTTGCACCTTGAGAGCCCCCCATTACACATAGAGTTAACTTATTTTCCAGTTCAAGATTTTTACGTGCTTGTTCTTTAGATAATGTTTTAAACTGCGGACGGATTGGGTTTCCGTTTACATGAAAATTTTTGTTATTGATAAATTTTTGAGCACTTTCAAAAGCTCCTGATACAATAGCTGCATACGGGGCGAGTTTTCTTGTTACAAGCCCCGGTTGCGCATCACAATCGTGCATCATATAAGGTTTGTTCATAAATCTTGCTGCAATCATTATTGGGGCAGAAACATATACGCCTGTGCCAAAAATTGCATCCGGTTTGTATTTCAAGATATATCCTGCTGATTTAATAACTGCAAAAAGTAATTGAATTCCCCATTTTATCAAATCAAAATTAAGACTTCTTGGCATGCCGTGAATATTGACCGGTAAAAATTTATACCCTTTGCCAGTTACAATGTCATATTCCAAGTTTTTAGGGTTGCCTATATAATAAATATTTTCTCCCTTAGTATTCAGTGCATCAGCAACCGCTACTGCAGGATAGATATGTCCGCCGGTACCTCCACCGGTGATAAAATAGGTTTTATTAGACATTTTCAATATTCCTTATTTTCTTAATTTTTTTCTTGGATATGTTCAACAAAACACCAATCATACATAATGATACGATTAGAGATGAGCCACCATAACTTATAAATGGAAGAGGTACACCTGTTGTTGGGAAGAACGAACTTGCTACACTGATGTTCAAAAATGCCTGAAATCCTATTGAGAAAGTTATTCCGACTGCAAGCAATTTGCCGAACATATCAGGACATCTTGTTGCGATAATAAATCCTCTGTGAATTAATGTCCAGAATAAACCGATTATTAAAACGCATCCAACCCATCCCATTTCTTCTGCAATAATTGCAAAAATAAAGTCGGTATGGCATTCAGGCAAATACGAAAGTTTTTGAATAGAACCACCGTACCCTACACCGGTTAAACCGCCTGAGGCAAATGCAATAAGTGATTGAATGATATTATAACCTGCTCCTTGCGGGTCAAGTTCAGGGTGCTGCCAAGTTGTAATACGTTGCATTTGGTACGGTTTAATAATTGTCGTAGCTGCAACGATTATTGAAAAAATACCAGCTCCAACACAACTGAAAAACAGTTTTAAAGAACCGCCGGCACTCAAAAACATTACAACTGAAGTTGCAAGTAGCAAAATAACCATTGACAGGTTTGGTTGAACAAAAATCAAGCCAAGCATAATAATTATTGGTATAAATGCTCCAGACCACTTGTTCTGGTCAAATAAATCAGCATCTTTTCTTAAAGCAGTTGCGAGCATTAAAACAACTGCAGGTTTTGCAAATTCGGACGGTTGCAATTGAAATCCAAGTAGGTTTATCCATCTTTTTGCACCGTTAACCGTAACTCCGAGTGGAGTAAAGTCAACCAAAATTAATAGAACAATAATTATACCTGCAAAAATCATGTTCCAGTCCGCAAGTTTTTTGTAATCAAAATTCGTAAAAAATCTCAATCCGAAAAAGCCAACTACAAAACATATTAATTGTTTGAATAAAAATTGAGCAGGATTTCCGCCTTCTTCAATACATTTTGGGGCAGAGGCAGAAAATATAGCTAAAAAGCCGATAATTACAAGAAAAGTAACAGTTATCAGCAAAGCTTTGTCAGGTTCGGAAGTTATCAAACTTTGGATATGACGTTTGTGTTCAACTCCGTATTTATCTCTTAACCTATCCGATCTTTGATAAGACATCTTGTTTGAACACCCTTCCTCTTTCTTCATATCCGCTGAACATATCAAAACTTGCGCATGCCGGTGATAACAAAACTACATCAGGCTTAAGTTCCAATGATTTGTCAACGGCACTTTGCATTGAATCTTCTTTTATTATGTTGTTAAATCCATTCTTTTTCAAGTTTTCTTCAAAACGTTCTGTTGCTTCTCCAATTAAAATAACCGTGTTAATGTGTTTATTTATTGCATCACAAAATTCGGTTAAATCAGTCATTTTGTCGCGTCCACCGGCAATTAACGCTACATTACAATTGTCAAATGAATTTATTGCAACTAAAGATGCTTCCGGATTTGTAGCTTTTGAATCGTTATAGAATGTAATTCCATCTTTTTCAGCAAATTTTTCTAATCTGTGTTCAGGAACTTTGAATGATATAATTGACTTTCGAATGTCTTCGTTTGAAATCCCTTCAATTTTTGCACAAATTATAGCGCATTCTGCATTTTGGTAATTATGTTCGCCGATAAACGGACAATCCTTTATTGAAATTATCTCTTCTTCTACTCCATCACGTTTAAAACAAATTGAACCATTTTTAACATATGAACAATTTTTACCAACTTCATCTCCAAACATGAAAACTTCTCCTTCGACCTGTTTAGAAAAATCCAGAAGTTTTTCATCTTTTGCATTAAGCACAGAAAAAGCAGGATTTTGAGGCGATTTGAAGATTCTAGCCTTTGCGTTAAAATAGTTGTCTAAAGTTTTGTGCCAAGTTATATGGTCTGGTGTGAAATTTGTAAAGACTGATATTTGCGGTTGAAATGCCGGAGAATATTCCAATTGGAACGAAGAACATTCGCAAACAAAATAATCAATACTACTGTCATCAACTATATCGCAAGGCGGTTCGCCATAATTTCCACACGGTTCTGCCCTATATTCACTGTTCAAGATATGAGCTGTTAGAGCAGTTGTTGTTGTTTTTCCGTTTGTTCCGGTAATTGCAATGAACGGTTTTGATGTTTGAGTGTAAGCAAGTTCAACTTCTGAAATCACATGTGTTTTTTTATCTTTTAATTTTTTCATTATTTCAGAGTCGGTTGGAACGCTCGGACTTGTAATCGCAATATAGCAATCATTTAAAAATTCATCTGAATGTCCGCCTGTTTCGACTTTAATCCCCAAACTTTGTAGCTCGGCAATTTTCTCAGCATCAGCAGGTTTGGCAGAATTAAATTCTGTCAAAAATACATCGGCGCCATGTTTATTTAAAAATTTTGCAGCGGCTATTCCGCTTTTAGATAATCCAATAACTAAAACTTTTTTATCAAACCAACGAGATAACATTATATAATACCTTTCATAGTCAAGTAGAACAATACCAAAGCAATTGTTGAAGAAACTGCTGCAGCTATTGCAAATACTGTAACAACTTTCTTTTCATTCCAACCACAAAGTTCAAAATGGTGATGAATTGGCGACATCTTGAACACTCTTTTGCCGGTAGTTTTGAAACTTGTAACCTGAATAATTACAGATAAAGTTTCGCAAACAAAAACACCGCCTAAGAAAATTAGCAAGAATTCAAATTTACCCATAACAGCCAGTGTTCCGAACAGTCCGCCAATAGCAAGGGAACCGGTATCGCCCATAAATACTTCTGCTTTCGGTTTGTTGTATTTTAAAAATCCGAATAAAGCACCTGCTACGGCTGCAGCGATAATTGCAATTTCATGATATCCGCTATAAAGTGCAATAACAGAAGTTCCGGCAAATGCAAAAACACCTGTTGACGCAGCCAAACCGTCAAGTCCATCTGTTAAATTATAAGCATTTGATGCACCTGTAATTACAAATACTGCAAAAAACGGATACAACCATTTTAAGTCAATCATATGATGTCCGATTGAAAAATATGTTCCAAACGGATCAGTCATCATTACGTAAAATGTCGGTAACAGCGCAATTGCAATCTGTCTTAAAAGTTTTCCTCTTGCAGATAACCCGTCATTTGCATGCCCCTTTAATATAATCATCTTGAAATCCTGCAAAAGTATAAAACAAGAGAGTAATCAAAATAATAAGAGCAGCGTTATTAAATCTTTGAGCAAGAAAAAGAGTTATGATTGTACCTATTACAATAGCAAGTACAATAAATACTCCCCCAGTTGTCGGAGTTCCCTCTTTTTTCATATGACTTTCAGGGGCACAATCTTTTACATATTGTCCAATCATTTTCTTTTTCAAAAAATCTATATAAGGCACTCCGAATAATAAACATAATATCATTGCAAGCAAGAATGCCACCGCTACCATAATCATACCTTAATTTCTCCCTTAAGTTTTTCAATTATCTCTTCAAATTTCATTGAACGAGATGCCTTTAAAAATATTGTAGTACCTACATTTACATTATCAACAATATATTTTGAAACTTCATCATTATTTTCAAAATTCTTTACAAAAATAGCTGTTCCGTTTAACTCTTCAGAAATCTCATTTGCCAAATTCCCAACCGTCAGGAATATTGCTTTTTGGCTTTCTTTTATAGTCTTTAAGTATTCACCGACTTCTCTATGAAATTCAGCGGAATTCTCTCCAAGTTCTCCCATGTTGCCTAAAACAACAACAGGGTTAGGGTATAGTTTCAAAAATGTTGAAACAGCAGCTTTCATTGATTCAGGGTTCGCATTATAACTGTCGTTAATTATTGAATATCCGTTAATAATTTGTAATTCCCAGCGTTTTTCTATTGGTTTGTATGCTGCTAATCCGCGTTTGATTTCTTCATATTTTAGTCCTAAAAGATATCCAAGTTCAATTGCCGCAAGAGAATTTTCAACATTGTAATCCCCCTCAACGTTTAGCTCATATTCATTCCCTTTGTAAATAAATTTTGAATAAGATGGCTTTCTTTCAATGATTTGGGTGTCATCCAGTTGATAAAAGATTTTTTCTCCCGCAAATTCTGCAAATTTCTTAATACGTTCATTATTTTGGGCAATCAAAACTCCGTTTGGGTTTAGGTAGTGTACAATTTCAGATTTAGCTTTAGCGATATTGTCAAGACTCCCTAGCCTTCCAATGTGAGCGGAACCTGCATTTGTGATAACTGCATAATCCGGTTCAGAATATTTAGATAACAAGTCGATTTCGCCTAATCCTCTCATCCCCATTTCAACTATTAACACTTGAGTATCAGTTGGCATTGTCATTAAGGTTTCACAAAAACCGATTTCGTTATTATGGTTAGAAAATGTTTTGTGTGTTTTGAACTTTTCATTCATCACGGAATAGATTAGTTCTTTTGTTGTGGTTTTGCCGGAACTTCCGGTGATTGCGATAACTTTCGGGGTATATTTTTTCCTTAAAAAGTTTGCAAGTTGTAAGTATGCCGTTTTGGTGTCTTTTACCTTTAGGACAAGATTGGCAGACTCCGGATAGTCATCACGTGATATAAAACAACCTTCTGCGCTTGATTCAATCGCTTTATCAAGAAAGTTTTCTCCATCAAAACTCTCACCCTTCAAGGGTAAATATATTTCTCCACCAGATATTTTTCTTGTGTCAGTAGATATGGTAAAAAAGTCTTTATTTGTTGTGTTTTTTATAACTTCGGCATTTGTAGCCTTAATAATTTCTTCTAATTTAAACATCATAATATAATGATACTTCAAAAAAATCATAGTAGTAAAAAGTTAATAAATATTAATACTACTTGACAGTATGGCTTGCGTTTGCAATAATCATGATACGTGTATTACTATAGGTAACTCGTTTTATAAAATCCCCTTGGCATTATTTGCCGCTATTTAAAAAATATAAGTAGCAAGGATTACGAAACCTAAAATGAAAGGAAAAATAAAATGTACGCAATTGTAGAAACAGGCGGAAAACAGTATCCGGTAGAAGAAGGTCGTTACGTAGACATTGAATTATTGGACGCTGAAAAAGATGCAAAAGTAACTTTTGACAAAATCGTTATGTTAGTTAACGGCAAAAAATCAAAAGTAGGTCAGCCATATGTATCAGGAGCTTCTGTAGAAGGTACTGTTATGGCTCACGATAAAGCTAAGAAAATCATTGTTTTCAAACAAAGACCTAAAAAGGGTTATAGAAAAAAACAAGGTCACAGACAATGTTTCACAAGAGTTATGATTAACAAAATCAGAACTTCCGCAAAGAAATCAGCAGCTTCAGCTGAAGAATCAACAGAAGCATAGGTTACAAAAAAAATTAACAAGGAGAAATAAAAATGGCACATAAGAAAGGTATGGGATCTACCCGTAACGGTCGTGACTCCGAAGCGAAGCGCCTAGGCGTAAAAAGATTCAGCGGCGAAGTAGTTAAAGCCGGCAATATTCTTGTTCGTCAAAGAGGAACAAAAATTCACCCTGGTAACAATGTAGGTATCGGTTCTGATGATACATTGTATGCGATTATTGATGGTCAAGTTAAATTTGAACCACACAGACGTGATCGTAAACAGGTGAGCGTTTACGCGGTGTAATCACTCATAAAAAATATTTGAAAAGCAGGTTTTTATAGCCTGCTTTTTTTCATGAAAAACATCGTGAAAAATTTTGAATTAATCTCTTGACTTATAAATATGTTTACAATAGAATAAAAAGGTACCCACTGGAGATGACTCTTGTGGAAGACCTCACGGGATGTGGCGCAGCTTGGTAGCGCACCTCGCTTGGGACGAGGGGGTCGCACGTTCAAATCGTGTCATCCCGACCATTTGAATTAAAGGCTTTCAGGAATTTTCTGAAAGCCTTTTTAATTGGCGTGTAATGGAAGTAAAATCCGTTAACAAAGCCTTTTCTTATATATTCATTCAATCTTTTGGTAGCCAATTGTCTAAATTGGGTTCCTCGAAGTGATTTTATACTATAACCAACAGAAATAATTAGATCTAAATTGTAGTAGTTTGTAGGTTTGGTAGAAAAATCGGAAATTCCGATTTTTCGTAATAATTGCACTTTGAACAAAAAATCATGAACTGTCGAAATTACTTTTTCAATAGTTAATAGTTTATAGTTTACATATTTTAAAATTATGAACTATAGCTATTAGTTTATCTACTTTGTAATTTTTCCTTTTAAGGTCTTTGTGTTTTAGTATCGGTATGTGAACAGGCATGAAAAAACTACCCTATTAAGTTAAACAGGGTAGTTTTAATAATTTAAATGAAACTTTAAACTATGCGTTGCAAGCTACTTTCATTGTTTTAGCAATGATTTCGTTGAAACTTTCAGCTTTCAAGCTTGCGCCACCAATCAAAGCACCATCAATATCTGATTTAGACATTTGTTCTTCGATTGTGTTAGGTTTTACAGAACCGCCGTATAGAATTCTGATAGAGTCAGCAGCTTCTGCACCAGCAACTTCTTTAACGACATTTCTAATCATAGCGATAACTCTGTTAGCTTCGTCAGCATCACAAGATTTTCCTGTTCCGATTGCCCAGATTGGTTCGTAAGCGATAACTGATTTGGCAACATCTTCGTTTGAGATACCTGCTAATGCAGCTCTGATTTGTGATGCGATGTGTTCATCTGTAACACCGGCTTCACGTTGTTCAAGAGTTTCTCCACAGCAGATAATTGGGATTAAGCCACCAGCCAAGATTGCTTTCGCTTTTTTGTTAATCATTTCATCTGTTTCAGAGAAATATTGTCTTCTTTCAGAGTGACCAATGATAACATAATCACAACCGGCATCTTTTAGCATTTCAACAGAAATTTCACCAGTGAATGCGCCTGAATTTTCCCAGTGACAATTTTGTCCGGCGATAGAAATTTTGTTTCCGCCGCAACCGCAATCACATTTAACAGCTTCTACTGCACTGATTGATGTGAATACAGGTGCTACAACTACTGTAGGTAATTCTGTTGCGCTGTAATCTTTAACAAAACTTTTAATACCTTCGAATAAATCTTTAGCTTGACCTCTTAAAAGGTTCATTTTCCAGTTTCCTGCAATAATAGGTTTTCTTGACATAATTTTTCTCCTTATTTTTGTCACAAGACACAATAATTATATAAAGAAAACTTTTTACATGCAAATAAAACTTGTATTTTATGGATGACTAATAATATTTAGACAGTATAATGTTTTTATGGATAAAAGCTGTTGGAATATATATAAAATATTTTTCAAAATTGGAACACTGTTGCTTGGTGGCGGATATGTTATTTTACCATTACTCCAATCCGAGTTGATTGAAAAAAGAGATTGGATTACGGATGATGAGTTGTGTGAATATTATGCGTTATCTCAGAGTTTGCCAGGGTTAATAGCTGCAAATGTTTCAATTTTTACAGGGTTTAAACTTGGTAGATATTTAGGAGCTGTGGCTGCTCTTGCCGGAGTTATTTCTCCTGCGTTTGTTTCTATTATCTTAGTTGCAAGTGTTTTAGAAAAGCTTGTTCATAACCCGTTTATCCATTCTATATTTTGGGGTGTTGGGGTTGGTGTTGTAATTTTATTGTATCTTGCGGTAAAGGAAATGTTTCCGAAAAGTATTTTTGATAAGTTTACAACATTAATTTTTATATATGCTCTTGTGTTGTCAGTGTTTAAGGTTTCTCCGGTCTTTGTAATTTTAAGCAGTATTTTTATCGGAATAACTTATCGATTGATTAAACCGTTAAATGAAAAACAGGAGAACAAGTAGTGGTTTATATTCAATTGTTTTATGAATTTTTTAAGACCGGTTTGTTTTCTTTTGGTGGAGGTTATGCGACATTACCATTCCTTTATCATATTTCTGATACATATGGATGGTATACATCAAAACAGTTGTCTGATATGATTGCAGTATCATCGATAACCCCAGGGCCTTTAGGGGTTAATGTTGCAACATTTTCAGGGTATGCGACATCTGGAATTTTAGGCGCTTTTATTGCGACAGGTGCCGTAATATTGCCTTCTTATATTTTAGTTGTTATCGTCTTTAAATTGCTCGAAAAATTTAGAACTAACCGGCATGTTCAAGCTGCAATTTATGCCCTCAAACCTGCTGGTTGCGGGCTTTTAGCGTCTGTTGGAGTTCAAATATTCAGAGAAAATGTTACAAATGTCTGGGCAATAATTTTGTTTGTTGCGCTATTTATAATGACTTTGAAAGTAAAACGGGATCCTTTGATTTATCTTGGAATTTCAGCCATCATTGGGCTTATATTAGGATTATTTCATGTGTTATGAATTAATTAATTTTTGTTAACGCTTGTATTATTATTTGCCACTTGGTTTTGTTTTGCGTACTCTTCTGTTCCAGGGAATGCATTGCTTCCTGTTATTTTTTTAGTTAACCAGTATTGTATTTTTGGAATGAGTGTTGATAAGAACAATGCTGATACTACGAAACCTGAGCCCCAGTTCAATACATTCTTTCTAAAGTTAGATTTTGCAGCTTTTTCGATAACGTCCGATGTGATATCTTTACCTGCTTTAGAGGCTTTTTCGATAATTTGTTGAACAAAGTATTTCAAATCGCTGTCGACAAGGCTAACATCTCCATCCGAAATAAACTTGTAAGGGTTGAGATAGTTTGCGATACCTGATTTTTTATCTTTTCCGAAGGAAATTTCATACAAGTTTTTAAGGAACTCTGGATCGTTGAGGTAACCACCCTTGAATACTCGTTCTGCTTGTTCAAGGGTAATTCTGCCAACTTCTGCAACTTTTGGCTGTAAAGCTGACATTTTTTCTGCAAGTTTTGTGTATTTTTCGACTTCTGCTGCAGGAACAAATTCCGTGATTTTTTGTTTAAATGTTTCAATTGGCATGAATCCGCCCTTGAATTCATCTTTAACTTTTTGCGGAATATTAATTTCTGTGTCAGGGAGATTTTTAAATTTGTCTTTGAATAATTCTTTTGTTTCGTGTCCAAACATTTCGTGTGCAAGTTCTTCCGGAGTAAGTTTACCGTTGTTGGCTTTGAGAATTTCTTGCATATGTTTTGCTGCGTAATCAGCGTTAACGGAATCGACTCTTGTTCCTCTGCCGTTTTGTTCAATTTTGTTCAACCATTTATTCATATTTGGCATATTGAACATGTAGAAGTAGATGGAAGTCAAGTCACGGAAGAGAATTTCACGTCTTTCATCATTGTTTCTTGCGCTGATTGTACGTCCGCCTGCTGTACCTACATCGGTTGATAGTAATTGCCATGTTGTATTGTTTTCAAGGTTAAAGGCAAGGCTCATAAGAGGAGAACCGCTGAATGATACATCTTTCTTGTCTTTTTTAGCGTTCGACAAGAATTTATCCATGTTCATTACCGGCATGCTTATATTTTGTTGTGGTTGTTGTTTGTTTGCATCTTTTCTATGGTATGCTCTTGTGATTGCTTGGTTGAGTCTTGGTACAACAAAACCAATCATTGTATTCGCCATTAATATGCTAGCGATAAGTTTAGCAGATTTAAATTTGGCAATTTGACTTTCGGTAAATGCTCTGCCGGTTTTTGTACTCTTTTCATTGTGTAAGAAGTTAGCAAGAGGATTTCTTGCCTTGTCGCTACCTAAGTCGAAGTCAGCAGTCCGTAAGCCCAAAAGCCATTTGCCGATTTTATCGTTTATGGCATTAAAAAATTTAACTCCGCCTAACCAGAATACTGCTCCGGTGAATTCTTCTGTAATACGCTCACGCCCTTCATCAAAGCCGCCACGTTGAGTTGCTTGATATGTTCTTCCTGCTTCAACAATACCTTCAAGCATTATAAATCTCGCCAAACCACCGCTTGCCATACTTTTCATGAACATATGTGATTTTTGAGGTTTATATATATTTGCAGCTATTGGGGATACTTTTACTACCATAAAGATTTTTCTTTTACACTTACTCCCAGTATAAAGCAACTAAATATATTTTTTTGCCCTCAAAAGTCTTTATTTTAAAATTTCGTTACAAATTAAGATTAGTGAATTCGCCCCAATTAAGATTTAAGATTTGTTAATATTTTACCTCAAACTAGCAATCTTGAAAATTCACCGTGTTTGATAGAAAGTAGAAACGAAGGACGATAATAATGTCGATACAGCCTGTAAATAATGCAATAGTTACGCCGATAAATACTCAAAAGGCTAAAAATAATCCAACAAAACGCCAAGAAAATTTGGAAAAATTGGGTGTTGCTGCTACTTCCGCTTTGGGGGTTGCCAGTGCCTTAGCTTTGATTTCCAAACGCCAAGGTTTTTCATTGAGTCCGTCCAGAATAGCTAAAACTCCAATAAAAGATTGGGCTATTTTCAAGATTACAAATAAAGAAAAAAATAACGGCAATGTTTTAGATTTCAAAGCAAAAGAAATTCTAACAATGGGCGCCGGTTCGGTTTTAGGTGGGCTTATCGGAGGAACTCTTTTTAACAAAGATACAAGTTTCAAAGATAAATGTAACGAGGCTGTTAACCAGATGTTAGGTGATATTGCGATTCCTCTTGGTTTTGTCGCAGGCCCTACGGCATTATACAAAAATTTTGAAGAATTAGCTAAACGTGAAACAAAACATGTTACCTTACAAAAAGTTTCCAAGTTTATTCAAGGAAACAAATTCTTAAGCATTTTGTGTCCGACTGTGATAAGTGCTGTATCATTAGGAACAGGTATTATTGCAGGTAACAAGACTTCTAATTATATTAATGAAAGGGTTCATGGAATAAAAGTTGATAGAAAAATTCGTATAACAGATTTTGCACCACATATTGATGACGTATGTTTGGTTGTTTCTTTGATGGCTGAAAAAGGACCAATTCCTGATATTATTTCAAGATTGGTGCCTATTGCATTAACTATTGCCGGTATTGAAACAGGTACCGCAAAAACTAAGGAAGTTCCTCCGAAACAACTTGAACAAGCTGGGCATACTGAACCTGCCGGTCAAGTGGAACAAAAAGTTTCTTAACTACTTAGAAGTTCCTGAGGTATCTTGATTTTCTTCAGGTAAATCAACAGTTATACGGTGTCTTAAGTAATCCATATTTTCGTGTTCTAAAATCCATTCGGTACATCCATATCCATTCATGCCATTTGTTGTATTTTCTATGTCACAACTCGTGTATGTATGAGCCGGTTTGTTTCCGCTTCTCCCAGGGTAAATTCGTCCATACTTATCGACTGTAAACCAAAAGAAATCTACTCCAAGTTGGTTCGGTTCTTTTTGACCGTTTATGTCGATACCGATTTGTCCATTGTACTCTCTTTCTTCGCCCATAGAGTGTTTAAGACTAAGAACCCAAAAACTCATTCCGTTAGCAAGGATACCGGTTTCAATATTAGTGTAATCGTCCCAGCTTCGATACAATGGAATTCCGGTCAAGCTTTTATATTTTACCCCCATACAGTTCTTACTTTTATCGCATCTCCTGACAGTTTTCATATATTTAGCAAGTTCATTAAATAATACTTGAGCATTTTCTTTATCTGTTAAGTCAGAATCGACAAGTTGTGATAAATCCGGATAGTCTGCATTTAATCTCATATATGCTTGAGAAAAAATTGAATATGCTGTTTTAACGGCAGTAACAGTTTGTTTTTCTCGATATTTACCGACAAGCATTGGGATAGTTAATGCTGCGACTACTCCAATAATCCCTAAAGTTATTAAAACTTCTGCCAACGTGAAAGCTCTTTTATTCATTTTACGACCTCTATATTTAATAAACTATATCTAATTAGCTATAACTAATTTATCATACATAACTAAAATTGTAAATATGCAAGATGTGAAAAAAAATCCAAATTCAAAAAAAGAGTTGCTGTTGAGCGTAATCGGGAGTCTGATAAGGGAGAAAAGAACAGCACAAAACAAGGGGATATTGTTATTCAGTTACGAGTATGATATTTCAAACAGTTCAATAGCAATGCTAGAAAAGGGTAAGCGAGATGTCCAGATAACGACTTTATGGAAATTGGCAAATGCTTTGGGAATGAGTTTTTCGGAGTTTGTAATGGAGCTGGAAAGACGACTTCCACCGAATTTTAAGTTAATTGACGATTAAATAAAAAAAGTTATTGACATAAAAAAATGTTTGGTATAAGATAAATCTTGTCAGCAATGACAAGGGCGTTTAGCTCAGTTGGTAGAGCGTCTCCCTTACAAGGAGAGGGTCAGAAGTTCGAGTCTTCTAACGCCCACCATTTATAAAAGAGGTCGAAAGACCTCTTTTTTAGTGCTTTAATTTTTCCAACTTGTCAATACTATTTCTAATATTAGAACTTTTAACATAAATCTTAATTATTCATCATTGTTTAAATTTTATTTCTAAACATTTTGAGTGTTAGGTGTTCGCCAAGGTTCTTGTGGTGGAATATATCTTAATAAAATATTATGATTGCTGTTTTTGTCGATTGAGTGTTCTGTGCATTCAAATTCTGAATTTCTTGGGAAAACTACTTCATCATATATCCCGTTTTTTGATACACTTACCCTTGAAACTCTGGCACCTTGTGGGACTATT
>SAMEA3663006__coassemble_587_pt1 | contig 13826 bp, 10 predicted proteins | sample SAMEA3663006__metabat2_low_PE_025 | metagenome-assembled genome bin SAMEA3663006 (sample SAMEA3663006) | pig gut metagenome | biome: pig gut; feature: pig-associated habitat; material: faeces | place: France | collected 2012
ATAAAATTGCAGATATTTCAGGTCCTGCAAAATATTTGCTTATGGGGGAACGTGTTGCACTTAACTATATTCAGAGAATGAGTGGAATTGCAACTGAAACAAACAAGTATCAAAAAGCTATCGGTAATTTACCGGCAAAAATCGTAGATACCAGAAAGACTACTCCTAATTTTAGAGCGTTTGAAAAATATGCCGTAAAAACCGGTGGTGGTGCGTTGCATAGGTTTAATCTTTCTGATTGTGCGATGATTAAGGATAATCATATCAAGTTTGCGGGCTCAATCACGAATGCTGTTAACAAATTGAGAGAAAATATTTCTCATGCTCATAAAATTGAGGTTGAGTGTGATACTTTGGAGCAGGTTAATGAGGCAGTTCAAGTTGGTGCCGATATAATCATGCTTGATAACATGTCATGTGATGATATGGTTAAGGCATGTTTAATAATTGATAAAAAGGCTATTGTGGAGGCAAGTGGGAACGCTAAACTTGATACTGTAAGGAAAATTGCCGAATGCGGTGTTGATATAATTTCATCTTCTGCAATTGTTGCGAAAGCACCGACTCTCGATTTAGGGCTGGATATGTAGATATATATTAAAAAATATTTCAAAAGCCTTCTAAACCAAAATGTTTAGAGGGCTTTTTTAGTGAAGTGTAAAACGCACAATTGATAAGGGTTTTGAGCAATAGTGTTTCTTTAAGGTGGTATTAAAGAACTAATTCTTAAGAATTATATACTTCATTTATACGGGAAATCTTGACAAATTTTTGCAAATAGCTTATAATTACTATCGGAACCATTTAATTAAACGGAGGATTTGAAATGATTAAAGGAACTAAGAACGCGTTTACTTTGGCAGAAGTATTGATTACTTTGGGTATTATCGGTGTTGTAGCCGCTATGACCATGCCAACATTGTTGAACTCAACTCAAGGTGCACAATATAGAACAGCTTACAAAAAAGTATTGTCAGTATTGTCACAAGCTGTAGTTTTGAACGTTGCATTGGATGACTATGATTTGTCTCAAGCAACTTTATCTAAAAACACTGACGGTACATCTGCATCATTGTATAACTTGTTCAGCAACAGAATGAACGTAGCTAGAGTTTGTGGTGGTACAGGAGCTAGTACTTGTGGTGCTAATGATAGTTGGGAATCTGGAAATGCTAAATTTGGTGGTAAACAAACTGCCAACTATACGTTCTTCTTCAATGACGGTACTACATTGTCATTCCCTGAAGGAAATGCTAACTGTTCGGAAGCTACCAAATGTCAAGGTATCATTGACGTAAACGGTGCTAAGAACCCTAACAAATTGGTTACTTGTGATTCTGGTACTACAGGAACACAATGTAAGGTATCAAACCCTACAGATATGTATCCAATCTATATGTATGATCAAACAATCGTACCTAAGACAACAGCTGGTAACACAGTATTGTTCGGTGGTAAGTAATCATATATTAGTGATTAATCGAAATTTAACAAAGGCTGATACAACGTATCAGCCTTTGTTTGTATAAGTAGTAATAGCAAGGCTTTTGACGATCTATAACACAGTCAAGTAGAAATAAGTGACAATCAAGCGTTCCTCGCCCTTCGGGAAGCAAAGTGAACCGACGGGAAACGAGTCGTGTGACCCTGCTTGCAGAGCAGAGGTTAGGTGAGGGGTTGACCTTACATTCAGCCAACATCAAGCAATTACAAGAGGTAAATAGTGAAACTTCTCCAGTGGCAAACATTACCGGTGCGCAAGTGTGCGCACCCTACTTTGATTTTCCTACTTCAACAACTTAATCCCTTTGAATGGGGCACTTTTGGTTGATATTGCGTGCTCAATGTTGCTCATTAAATCCGCAACTTCTTCTGAATTAATAATTTGTTGCGCTTGTTTAGCATATTCTAAAGCTGTTTCAGGCTTGTCATTATTCAAATACATTGCCGCATAGTTATACAAAACAATATACTTATCACTATCGGTTTTTGCATTATTAAAAGCGTTTTGAAGCGCTTCAAGCGCCTTGTCAAATTTTCCCAGCTCATCGTACGCAACTGCCATATCAATATAACCGTTAGGTAAGTTAGGTGCTTCTTTTACATATTGTTGCGCCTCTTTTAATTTTTGGGTGCTGATTTGTTTAGATGAACCCAAAATTATCGGCGGATAAATCAAATTATCAGTACTTATCTCATCCAATGGAGTGTTAGTAATCGTTGGAACAAGGTTATACAAAAGTTTCAACGTACTTATATCCTGAATCGATATATATTGAAAATCACTACGATATTTTAGGAAAATCGAATTTTTGTTAACCTCTTTGGACATATACATTAAATCATCTGTACTGTAACTGTGCCCCATAATACCCAACGAATGCCCAACTTCGTGTAAAATCGTATTATATAATTCTTTATCCGAAAAATAACTACCGTTTGCATCTCTATCGTAAACAGTTATGGTCATTTTTTTCAAAATATTATTTTTTATTGTCGGGATTGTGTGCGCAACAACATACTTACAACCGTTTTCTTTGCAACTGCTTGTAGGTAGCGGTGCAAAGTTAACAACAATATCTGCAGCATCAGGCGAATTCATAAACTTAAACGTTATAAATCCTGATGAAGCTTGCCATTGCCCAAAAGCCCTAATGATTTCTGTATTATAATAATCCGGAACAGACGATATATCTGCAAGATTTATATAAACCTTCAAAGGAAAAGTTTTCGGGTTCCAACGGATAATATCTTTATCCAAAGGAGCCTGTTCAATATAATTGTTCCCATACATTTGGTTAATATTATTTCACCATACAGCAACCTGAATTCCTGCAGAAATGTGAGCGCTATCTTTCATATCGTCTTCCATAAACTTGAACATTTCTTCTTGAATTCTTACTGACGGCTTAAATTTGGTAAGTGTTTGGACAAAATAATAACGGTAATCACTATTGCTCGGCGATAAAGTCAAGGCATATCCCAAATCTTTTGAAGCTGCAACATAATTACCTTGATTAAAAGCTTGTATTCCTTTTCTGTAAAAAAATTCAGGAACAAGATTTGACGCAATTGTTACGGTAAAAATTGCGATTATAATAAGTAAAAAAACTATTCTTTTATCTTTCAACACTTTCTTTTATTCCCCTATCCACTTCAAGGAGTTTTGCAAGCGAACGAGTGTCGCCTTTCAGTTTAAAATATTCCGCAAATTTTGGAGTCGTTTTTAGGTTGTAACTCCTGCCATTTTTGTCACGAGTTCTGCTTATCAAGCCTTTTTCCAACAATTCTTGAACATGTTCATACGCACCGGAACCTCTTAATTCTTTCAAATCAGTTTGTCTGATAGGTTCTTTTAATGCAATAACAGATAAAGTCCTCAATGCTCCCGGTTTCAATTCTACAGGACAAAGTTTTTCAACAATATCCATATGCTCTTCTTTGACTTGAAGAATATAACCGTTTTCATCATCAATTTCCAAAGCCCCAGGGCGTGAAGAATAGTCCATAATTAATTCTAACATGGCTTCTTCTGTCTTTTCCAAATCTTCTTCGTTTAAAATATCTGCAATATCTTTTATAGAAAGCGCCTGAGCTGTCGTAAATAAAACTGCTTCAATTCTAGCTTTCAGATACTCCAGAGTCGTCTGCTCTTCCATCATTTCCTCTCACAACGTATAAATCAGAATAAAATTCTTTTTGTTCCAACTCGTAATCACTCTCCGCACTCAAAAACAAAAGAGCAATGTAAGCGCTTATCTTATCCATTCCAAGCAACGTTAATTCGTTCAACTCTATTTTGTCTTGGTGCTCAAATATTTGAACTAAATTATCTTTTAATTTAAGAACACAATCTTCAATATATTCTTCGTGCGCAAGATTAATAATATCATCAGGAGTAAATCTTGCATAAGAACGAACCCTATTTTTAGCTCTTTCATGAGCTTGCTTTAAAGATTGTTTTTGTTCCAATTTTTCATAAAACTGCAACTGTCTAATCAAATCACGCAATGTAACAACACGATTACGATTTAATCTTACACTTGTACGGCGCTGCAAAACGTCATCTATTGTCTGGGCATTTGTCGTTGGAATATCATCTTCCGGATACTCAACAATAAAACCGTCATCGTCAAATTCCAAATTATTTTCAGGTTCGTCTTGGAACTGAAGAACGTCAATACCATCAAGAATTTTTGACTTCATATTAAGCAAAACAGATGCAAAAAGGTATGTTCTGCCGGTAATTCTCAAATTCTGAGATTTCATAGAGCAAAAATGTGCAAGAAATTTATCTGTAACATCAATAATATCAATGTTCCAAGGGTCAATTTTTCCGGCTTTAGCCATAGAAACAAGGATACCAATCCCTTCGTTCTCGGCAGTCTTTTCTAGCTCCGGCAAATCTATATTATAATTTATAGCTGCTGTACTCATACTAATCTCTTAATTTCACTCCCGTTACCCTTGTTACACCCTTCTCTTTTTGAGTCACACCAATAGTTCTGTTAGCCGATTCTATCATAGGTTTTCTGTGACTAACTACTATAAATTGCGTATCTTTTGACTGATTCTGCACCATTTGGGCGATACGTTCAACGTTCATTGTATCCAAACTTGCATCAACTTCATCAAATGCGTAGAATGGTGATGGCATATATCGCTGAATTGCAAATACAAATGCCAATGCTGTCAATGCTTTTTCGCCACCGGACATACTCTCAAGCCTTTGAAGTTTTTTATCTCTAGGCTGAGCCTCAATTGTCATACCGCCGTTTAGCGGATCATCAGGGGTTTCAAGTTTCAATTCGCCTTCCCCTTCTGATAATTGATGGAATACGCTCTTGAAGTTTTCATTTATGTTATTGTATGTTTTCATAAATGTTTCTTTTTTCAATTGCTCATATCCACTCATACGTTCAAGAATTTCTTTACGTTCTTTGGATAGAACTTCAATTCTCTCCTTCAACTCGGTTTGACGCGCAAGTTTTTCATCATAAGATGTCAAAGCTCTCATGTTAACATCTCCGAGTTCATTCATTTTTCTGTCCAAACGTTGAATTTTAGATGTTATTTCATCAATAGAAATCTCTACCGGTTCAAGTTTAGAAATATCCGCACCGGTATCTTCAAGTTCTTTTTTCGCGGTGTCTAATTGTGGTTCCAACTCACGTCTTCTTGCTTTGAAAGATTCTATTTGTTCTGCAATTCTTTCGATATCAGAAGATTTTATATGACGTTCTTTTTCCATTTCATTGATATCATTGGAAATCTCATCGCGCTGTTTTAGTAATTCTCCCAATTTATCTTGAATAACTGCAATCTGTTCTTCCAAAACTTCAACTTTTTTCTTCAACTCAACAATTTCGTTATTGAAAAGTGTTTTGTCTTCTTCTAATTTGACATTAGCCTTTTCTTTTTCTTCAATCTCATCTTGCTTCGTCTTAATCAAATCTTCGTTAAAGCTTATACGACGTTCTAAATCGTTCTTATCATTATTTGTTGCCATTAAATTAGACTGCAATCGCTTGATTTCAGATTCAACACCTTCGGTTTTTTCTTTCAAATCTTTTAAGTCTTTATCGTTAATTAATTTTTCGATTTCCTCAATTTCAGACTTAACTTCAAGCATTCTATCGTTAACTTCAAGATTTTTTTCTTCAAGTTTATCTAACTTTTTATTTAACTCTTGAACTTTTGGTTCTGCTTGCGCAATGAAATCAGTTTTTTCTTTTAAAAGATTTTCGCTGTTTTCATAATTCTGTTGCATATTAGTTAATTCAACTTTAGCTTTTGAATGTTCACTTACACAATCAGAATATTTTTGACGGACATCTTGAAGTTTCTGTTCCAAAGAAGTCTTTTTCCCCTCTAATTTGCCGAGAGAAGCTTCCATTTCCTTAACTTTGCGCTTGAATTCTTCAAGTTCATTATCATCATTTTGAGAGAAAGAAAAACCGGATTTTCTAACTGAACCGCCGGTAATTGCACCTGATTTTTCAAACAATTCGCCGGCAAGCGTAACCATACGGTACTTACCGATTAATCTCTTAGCGCATTCCATATCCTCAACAACGATTGTGTCGCCTACGGCGTAGTAAAATGCGTTTATATATTCGTCATCAAAATCAACCAAATTAATCGCAAAGTCAATAACTCCGCTGTCTTTAGGCAACGCTAAACGTGTCGGTGCCTTTGCAACTTTATTAAGAGGTATAAACGTTGTTCTGCCTGCTCTTGAAGATTTTAACAATTCAATAGCAACTGATGCAACATGCTCATCATCAACAACTATATGCCCTAACCTTCCGCCAAATGCAATTTCTAACGCTGTAGAATACTCTTTATCAACAGTACCTAATTGCATTAGTGGGGCATGAACTCCACGCAATTTCGCATTCATAATGGTATCAATTGCCATATTAGATGCAGAATTTGCTGCAACTTGTTTTTGCGCTTCTAAACGGGACAACTTTCCGTAAGCCATACGAATATTATAATTTAAGTCATTTATTTCATTATTCGTCGTATCTAAATCGTGAAGAGTTGATTGTTGAATTTCTTTGAACTCTTGCATTTCTGTTTGCAACTGTTCAACAAGAGTCTTTTTCAAGTCAAAATTAGAGGTGTAATTAGACTTCATTTCTTCTAATTCTTCAAGCTTTAATTTGGCAGTTTCAATCGCCTCCAATAGACTTTTTAATTCACTTTCAAGCGGATATTTTTCTTTCAAAAGTAAATTTTCTTTATCTTGAAGCTCTTCTAATTCTTTTCTGAGTTTGTTGCGATTTTCAATGTGTTGCTCTGCTGTTGAGCTTAAACCTGTCATATCTTCCAAAATCTTTTTTAATTCAGTATTTTTTTGCTTAATTTCAGCTTCAATTTTTTGAGCATTTTCAATTTTTAATGATATATTAAGCTTGATATCCTGAATTTGTTTTTTGAAAGTTTCAATACCGTTACGAGCATTTTCGGCAGTACGCTTGTTATCCATAATTTGCTTATCAGCAAAGTTCATTGCATTTTCTTTACGGTCAATTTCACCTTTTAAAGCTTCTTGTTGTTTTTTTAAATCTATTTGTTGAGCTTCACCTTTTTCTTTTACTTCTGCTGAAATTTCTTCATATTTTTTACGAATAAGCTGAATTTTCTCATCTAAATCTTTATTTTTAAGTTCTTCTTGTTTTTTCTTTTTGGTGAATTCAAGAATATTTTCGTGAGCTTTTTCAAGATTACGTTTAATATCAAAAAACCTAACCTTAATAACCTGACTTTCGAGTCCTTGTTTTTCTTCTCTTAATTTCTGGTATTTGATAGCAACTTCTCGTTCTTCTTTCAATTGCTCAAGCATAGACTCTATTTCAGATAAAATTAAGCTTGAACGTTCTACGCGCTGCTCAACATCTGTTAATTCGTTTGTTGCCTGTTCTATTCGGCGATCGAAGTCTGCAATACCTGCGATTTCATCAATAATTTTACGTCTATTCTTAGGAGTACAGTTGGTAATTCCCTGTACATCCCCTTGCATCATGACATTATAACTGTTTGGGGTAACATTATATTTTTCCAATACGGCATGCACATTGGTAAGAGTTGTAACACTATCATTTATGTAATAAGTACTTGCATAACCTTGAGTGGATTTGCGAATACGGCGCGCAATACTTAAGTCTTCGCCGCCTTCAACATCCCCAAAAGTAACCTTTACAAACGCGTCATTACGTTTTGTATAAGTTGATATAAAATGGGATAAATTTTCTGCACGTAACTCACTTGCATTAGCCAAACCTAATGCAAAAAGTACGCTATCTATAATATTACTTTTCCCCGAACCGTTTGGTCCTGAAACTGTCGTAAAACCTTTTAGAAGGGGGATTTCCGATTTATTCGCGAAAGACTTGAAATTATCTATTTCCAGTTGTTTTATGTACATATCTTACCTAATCATAATGCTATATCTATTAGACTATACTTTTCCCCATAAGTCAAACCGGTTAACAAATTATAACAAAGCCTCGCCCAAACCTTAAATGCATACGAAAGGCCGGAGATGTAAAACCCTTACTTATTTTATACCTCCGGCTTGTTTATCCTGCCATATTGGCACTAAACTAACTTATTTTCTTATTAAAATCTTGTCCCCCAACAATCTTCAAGTGCCTGTTAGCACCTTCTCCAATACTCTTACTTGTCAGGTTGTGCTGTTCAACAAGCTCATGTTGTAATTTTCTGATTTGCTGATTTTGCGGTTGTAATTCAATATGCTCTGCACCTGCAAGAATTTTATTGATAGCAGCTTTTGCTTCGTCCAAAGCCCTTTCGGCATCATCATAATACCCTTGAAGGGTTTCTGATGTTTCCGTTATTTGAAGCGCATCCTTTAGAACTTTTTGAATTTGAGCCATTGAATTTGTCTTTACATAGAATATTTGCAAGCGATAATCGTTTGCGGTGCTCAAGACTTTTGCGCCGCCTTTTGCAAAGTTTTTATGTGCGATAACGATATCCGCTTCATCTAAATTTCTTGTAATTTCCGCATTTAAGTCCAATCTTTCGATAACTTTTTCAACAATTGTTCTTGAAACGGCGTACAAATAAATCTTCTTAAAGTTTTTTGCCTCATCAACATATTTTTGTCGAGAGAAAGAATATTTTAAACAATCAGTCGGATTGATTTTCTTTTCTAATGCGTTTATTTGCTCTGAAAGAGTTGGTTCTGGCTTAGGTGCAACCGGCTCTTCTTTTGCAGGTTCAACATAAGTTTTATCAACTTTTCTGATTTCAGGTCTGATTGGCCATCCTCTTAAAATATAATCAACAGCCTCTGCGGTATCTTTATATACGGCAAGCGTGTTTCTATCCAAAATTTCTATAACAATATCAAATGTCGGTTGTTTTTCTCTTTCCAAGACGGTTTTTTGTGATGCTCTTCTTCTTGCCTCATCATCACCTAATGTAACAGACTGAACGCCTCCAACTAGGTCTGATAAAGTCGGGTTCTTGATTAAGCTTTCAAGAGAATTACCGTGAGCTGTTGCGATAAGCATTACACCACGTTCAGCAATTGTTCTTGCGGCTTGTGCTTCTTCTTCCGTACCGATTTCATCTACAACAATGACTTCCGGAGTGTGGTTTTCGACCGCTTCTATCATAATATCTTTTTGGAACTGTGGCTGCGAAACCTGCATTCTGCGAGCATGCCCGATTGCCGGATGAGGGGTATCTCCATCCCCTGCAATTTCATTTGATGTATCGACAACAACAACGCGCTTTCCGAGTTCGTCAGCAACAAGTCTTGATATCTCTCTTAACTTCGTTGTCTTACCAACCCCCGGACGTCCAAGGAAAAGAATACTCTTTCCCATCATACAAAAATCCTTTATACAAGCAATTGTCCCCGTAACAACTCTACCAATTCTGCAAGTAAGACCAACAACTTTGCCTTGTCTGTTTCTAATTGCACTAATCCTGTGGAGTGTTCCGGGGATACCTGAACGATTATCTGAAGTAAAACTTTGAATTCTCTGTGTTATATAAGATATGTCATCATCATTGACTATTTCATTTCCTAAATATTCAATCCGCCCGCCGGCATGACGTATCTCTGGAGTTCTGCCAATGTCGAGAACAATTTCAATAACGTCCTCCATCTGCTGATACGTAATATACCGTTTTACTTTGTCAGGCAGGACCTCAATTAATCTGTCCAGATCGTTTTGAAATTGTAGATTACTCATGGCTTCGCCTTTCTGTATTTTGCTATATTCAAATTATATATTACAAAATAATTATTGGCTATAGTGAGAAATTGGTTTATTCATCCTTCATGTATATTATGCCACATTTCACAAAATTTCCTCCTTTAAACGTATTACATGTGTAGTAAATTTACAAAACTTTACAATTCTAGTTGGGTTAAAAGTGTTGATTTTACACGTTTTGGACGAAAGGATGTGGCTTTTGAGTAATTTTACTGTTATAACCATGCTTAAATGTGGTATAAAATTTTCCTCAATGGTTTACAAAACTTCATAAGTTGTGAAATTTCATCTGAATATACTAGATTTTTTCTGAAAAAATGGTATATAATATAAACAAGGTTAAAAATAAAATACAAATAAGAATAGAAGGGTTTTTACAATGAATAGAAACAAAATGGTATTAACTGGAGCTTTGGCGTTATTTATGTCTTTTGGTTGTGCTAACGCTCTTACATCTGGTCCTTTCGGATATGATTTGCAAAAAGATATGCACAGAAATGAAGGACAACAACAGCAACAAGAAGAGCAAAATCAATCAAATCAAACAAGCTCTAATCAGCAGGCTTCAAGCGGTTCTAGTGTTGCAGTTCCGACTGCCGGAAAAGATTTTTACTCTTTTGTTCCTATGAAAGACTTGTATATTGATTCAATCGATAAAAATGTTTACTATCCGAATGCAACAATGAACAGTGCTATTGCAAAATACAAAAGAGCAAACTATGCTGGTTGCTTGCAAGAAATTTATTCATATATCAAAAAACATCCGAATGATGTTTATGCATATTATTATATGGGCTTAGCTTATACAAGAATCGGTGAAAAAGATGCAGCTAAAAATGCATTCCAGAAAGCAATCAACTGTAATGCTCATGGCAAATTGTTACAACAAGCTCTAAAAGGTAGAGATTGTATTACCGGTGGAACTTATTGTCATGCGTTTGACGAAAATCCAACAGTAAATCTCGGTTCAGGAGATGATTTGGATAAATTCATTAATGCTCCTTATAAAGGAAACGGTTTTTCACCTGAACTTGAGCAACAATACAAACAACAACAGTTGAATAACCTACAAAAAACAATTAACAGAAAAGACTACTTAAACAAAAACGATTTTAGCAACATCAACAGACTTAATAACAAGTTTGAAACATTCGTAACAGAAAAACTTGCAATGGCTGCTGATATTAATTCTGAACCTAGCAGTGAAGAAGTTATGAATGCAATTGATGTTCTAAAACGTGCAGGGTTAAATATTTCTGCATCAACAGATGAAAAAAAAACTCTGTAAACGGACAACAAACATATAAACCGTCAGACTTCATGCCAAGCGCAGAAATGCAACAAATCAACATGATGCTTGGAAATGGGAATAACAACAACGATTCAATGATGAATATGTTACCTTATATGATGAATGCCGGAAACAACGGTCAAAATATTGATCCGCAAGTTATACAATCATTAATGATGAATTCAATGATGAATAGCTTAAATACAATGAACTTTAACGATAACAATAAATAATTTATGAATTTAAATTATACAAAAGCAAAAGAAGAAATGTTGATAGCCTTGAACGAAGACTGTCAACATTTTTTTGTTCAAAACGGGTATATATTAGAGAGCGGATATTTTGAGCTTTTAAATAATCGTCCTCAAAACGCGGAAGAATTGTTTTCCAAAATTTCAGCGGAAGATATTCGAGCACATTGGGGAGCTTTTATTGCGACACTTGTTCAAGGAAATTTGCATGGATATCCTTCATATTTTGAACTAAGAAACTTTTTTGAAATAGATTTTAATCTGTTTTTAAAACATTATCTTGGTGAATATATTGAGAATATTATAAAATATACGGACTGGTTATGCACGATAAATCCTGAAGTTTTTAAGTTTTTAGGCAGAGTGTTTTTAAATAACGGCTATGATGAGTATGGAATGTTCTTTTTAAAGCGGGCTAAAGATTATTTCTATACGGATCCGGAATTACATTATCTGTTAGCAGAAACGTATTATAAAAATGGGGATAAAAAGAATGCAAAGAAGTCATTAAAATCTTGTTTGGAAATTCTTCCGGCATATTATCCTGCAATTGCACTTGAGAGGGTTTTGGAAAATTAATTGAATTAAAAAAAAATTCGTGCTACACTTGTCTTACTTTATAACCCCAAGGAGATTTACAATGATTATAATAATGGAGAGAAACGCTACAAAGCTTCAAGTTCAGCGTATAATAGACTTTTTAAAAGACAACGATTTCCAAGTCAGATATAATACCGGTGAGGTTCATACGGTTATCGATGCGCTTGGAGATAAAACGACTATTTCTCCGGGGCGATTAGCTGCATTTGATGGGGTAAAAGAAGTAAAAATAATAAGAGAACCATTCAGACTGGCTTCCAGAGATAGAAAACAAGAAGATACTGTTATTGAATTTTCTAATGGTGTAAAAATTGGTGGAAACAACAAACCTGTTTCAATTGTTGGACCTTGTTCTGTTGAAGCAGATTACGGAAGTTTGATAGAAATTGCAACTGCAGCAAAAGAGATGGGATGTGAATTTCTAAGGGGCGGAGCATTCAAGCCGAGAACTTCCCCTTATGATTTCCAAGGTTATGGTGAAAAGGCGCTACAATTTTTAAAAAGAGCAAGTGAAGAAACAGGCTTATTGACAGTAAGTGAAGTAATGGACGCAAGTGACTTGCCTATGATGTTGGATTATGTTGATGTTTTACAAATTGGGGCACGAAATGTTCAAAACTTTAAACTACTTCACGCTGTTGGAAAATGTAACAAGCCGGTAATCTTAAAAAGAGGTTTGGCAAGCACAATAAGAGAATTTTTGCTTGCGGCAGAACATATTATGTACTCGGGCAATTCTCAAGTAATCTTGTGCGAAAGAGGTATTCGCAGTTTTGACAGTACTTTCACAAGAAATGTGATGGATATTGCATCAATTCCGGTTATAAAAAAATATTCACACTTGCCAATTATTGTTGACCCGAGCCATGGTACTGGGCAAAGGTATCTGATTGAACCAATGGCAAAAGCCGGTTTGGTTGTAGGAGCTGATGGAGTTATGATAGAAATTCACAACGACCCAGAAAATGCCTTGTCAGACGGAAAACAAAGTTTACCTCTTCCGATGTTCAAAGACATTATGGGGAGAATAAACGCGTTCAACGAAAGTTTGCAATATGAGAAAAAATGCCTTTCTGCAAATGTAGTGTAGAATTGCTACTTTTCTCTTCTTTTCAGGATTGTTTGTTGAAAATTGTAAAAGGAAGGTTCGGAAACGTAGTTTCTGATGACTCGTTCATTTTTATCGCGAGTTTTCCTTTTTCTTCGCAAAAAAAGGAAAAGAAATGAAGGAACCAATGTCTTTGAAGTAGACCTTTTCTCCTTTGATGCAAAAGAAGAGAAAATGAACATAGAAAGATTCTTCAAAAAATGATGTAGGTTGGAAGTAGCGTCAGTGATTCCCACCTTTTTAACTAAATTACGAACAGAGTTTCTTTGCTTTTTTCCATAGTTCGTCATATTCTACAAAAGAATAATCGTTTAGTGGTTTTTCGGCGATTTCTTCCATCTTGCGGAATCGTGTCATGAATTTTTTATTGGCTCGGATTAGAGCTTGTTCTGCATCAATTTTGTTCCAACGAGCTAAATTTACCGTTGCAAAAAGAATGTCCCCAAATTCTTCTTCCATATGGTCTTTATCGCCTTCTTGTTTTGCTTCTTTGAATTCTTCATATTCTGAAAAAATGCAATCATACAAAGCTTGTTCGTTTGGCCATTCAAATCCTGTTTTTACTGCTTTTTTGCTAATTTTTTGAGCACTCATTAATGCTGATTGTGCTTTTGAAATCCCGTCCATAACAGATGTTCTGTAAGTTTTTTCTTCTTGCTTTAATTTATCCCAATTTTTAAGAACATCCGATGTTGAAGATACTTTTTCATTCCCAAAAACATGCGGATGACGGTGGATAAGTTTTTCTTTAAGCTCTTTGGCAACATCTTCAATATTAAAAGCCCCTTCCTCAGAAGCTATTTGAGCATGCAAAA
>SAMEA3663006__coassemble_591_pt1 | contig 13729 bp, 15 predicted proteins | sample SAMEA3663006__metabat2_low_PE_025 | metagenome-assembled genome bin SAMEA3663006 (sample SAMEA3663006) | pig gut metagenome | biome: pig gut; feature: pig-associated habitat; material: faeces | place: France | collected 2012
ATTTCTGCTTATGCAATAGGAGTTGCGGTCGGGGCAATATTTTTGGTATTTGCGGCAAGAAGAAAACCGTTAAAAAATATATTATTAGCCCTTGTTGCAATACATATTATAGGGAATTTACTCACAAGTATCGCACCAAACTATTATGCAATGCTGATTACAAGATTTATTTCAGGGTTACCGCACGGTGGATTTTTTGGAATAGGTTCAATCGTTGCAGGAAAACTTGCCAAAGAAGGTAAAGGTTCTCAAGCGGTTGCTACAATGGTTGCCGGCATGACAATTGCCAATTTGCTTGGTGTGCCGTTTGGTACATATATAAGTCATAATATTTCGTGGCGTGTATTGTTCTTATTAATTGGAATTTTCGGAGTTTTTGTATATATGTTTATTTGCAGATGGATTCCAAGATTTGACCCCATGCCGGATAATGGTTTAAGAAAACAGTTTCACTTTTTAAAATACAAGGCACCTTGGTTAATAATCCTTGCAATAATGCTGGGAAACGGTGGCGTTTTCTGCTGGTTCAGTTATATAAATCCGGTATTGGTAAATGTTTCAGGATTTAACCCTAAAATAATTTCACTAATTATGATTTTATCGGGTGCCGGCATGTGTTTTGGGAATATTCTCGGAGGAAAGCTTTCGGACAAATACACGCCGGCTAAAGTTGCCTGCTGCACACAATTGACAATTTGTCTTGCTTTATTTTTGACCTTTTTCTTTGCCTCAAATCCAATACTTGCAATAATTTTAATGTTCACTTGTACATCATGCCTGTTTGCACTATCTGCGCCGCAACAAGTATTAATTATCCAATACTCTCCGGGGGGTGAGATTTTGGGTGCAGCAAGCGCTCAAGTAGCTTTTAATTTAGGAAATGCACTTGGAGCTTTTATGGGAGGACTTCCTGTAACGTACGGATTAGGTTATCAGTTTACGACAATCCCAGGAATAGTCCTTGCTTTTGGCGGATTTTTACTATTACTTAACTTTACAAAACTTTACGACAATAGAAAATTTGTCTGTTAAATAGCAAAAAAAATTATGTACCGGCTTTAAAACGGATATGAAAATTTCTCCTGTATCAAAAAGTTTTATGGCAATAGCCGGAGCAGCATTACTGGCAGCAGCTCCTATGAAAGCTCAAACAACTTCTACTCAGGGCAGACAAAATCGGCAGGAAGTAGATACGTTTACATTTACCAAGCAAGTTTCTCCGTATGGAACTATGGATAAGGAAGTTCTTGCCAATGCACCATCCGCAAACGTGAAAATGTTAGGACAAAGCAAAAAAGCCAGAATCATTGTCGACCTGAACAAAAACATATTATATACTTATGACCAATCCGGAAACGCGGAAGAAGCATTTTTGGTTGCAAGTGGCAAAAAATCAACCCCGACAACTCCAGGTTATAGCCTTGTTACCCACGTAGAAACATATCCGTTTAAGGCTGCACCAGTTTGGTCTAAAAGGCGTAAAAACCCTGCAGAATACGGACCTAAGATTATATGTTTAACAACAATCAACCCTAAAACAGGTGCTAAACTTAATAACGGTGAATTTATACACGGGAATAACGATTTGGCAAGTATCGGGAAACATTCATCTCACGGATGTATTAGGATGGCAAACGAAATAATCGTAAAACTGGCTCAAAGAGTTAAACGTGGCGATATTGTAGTATTCAAAAAATAATTTAACTTTGTCACAAAATATAACATTCTTGCAATGTTATATTAACAAATATTATAATTAAGCAATGGAAACTTTTTTACATTGGCAAATTGAATATTTATTGATATTACAAAATTTTAGAGAATTGACTCACGGAGTTTTTAATGGATTCTTTTCTGTCGCTACGATGTTTGGCGAATTCGCTATTCCGTTAATCTTCATGTGCCTTGTTTATTGGTTCTTCAATAAAAAGTATGGCATTTACATGCTTTGGAACTTCTTTTTAGGCATTATGGTTAATCAATTTTTAAAACTAACCGCCTGCATATACAGACCTTGGGTTTTAGATAGCAGAATCAAACCTGTCGACAGTGCAATTAAACTTGCAACAGGCTATTCTTTTCCTAGCGGACATACTGGCATAGCAATGGGAACTTGGGGGGCTCTTGCCGTAAAGTTATGGAGCAATAAACCGGTACGTTTTGGCTTGATTTTTCTAATATTGTTAGTTGGATTTTCAAGAAATTATCTTGGAGTACATACTCCTCAAGATGTTGTTGTTTCAATTATAACAGGTTCTATATTGTTGTTTTTAACCGATAAAATTCTTAAATGGGTTGAAAAAGGTAAAAATCGAGATTTATGTGTATGGGGAATAGTCATTTTACTAAATGTTCTCATATTGATATATGCAGAACTAAAAAGCTATCCGATGGATTATTTAAACGGAATATTGCTTGCCGATCCGGTAAAAATGAGATTAGATGCATTTCCTAAAACAGGTTTCATTACAGGAATTTTCACCGGCTGGTTAATCGATAATAGATTTTTACATTTTGAACCAAAATCTAATATTCCGTTCTGGCTTAAAGCTTTATTATTTATAATCGGAGCAACATTAATGATGTTCCTTCTTGACCACACCGCACAATATTACGTAAATATACTTGGAAAATCTATAGGTAAACTAACAAGTTATTTTGTAACAGGTATATTTATCACAGCAATTTACCCTGCAATAATTAAATTCATCTCCAAATTCGTAACAAAATAAAATATATCCAATAGAGATATTGACAATATCTTCGCGCGATATAAACTATAGAGTGAAGGAATTAAAGAAAAAATAGAGAGATGATACACCCCATTACATTTTGCAGCACACAAACTGCAAACAATTACCCGACTAATAAACATCAAAGCAGTTCAATGCAAGGCAGAGTTAAAGCATTACCGGTTAAACCAAAATCCGAAACACCGTTACATGCCGGCATGAGTAATGCTCTTTCGTGGTTTGCATTTGGGGTAGTACTGGATAAAGTAACCAAAGTTGTAACAAAACATATAAAAGCATCTCCACTTGTAACATCAATACTAACAAATGGAGCAATTGCATTAGTTGCCGGAATTTGTTCATTTGTACATACAAAAATAAAGCAGTCATAACAGTTCATAAATGTTACAATTCATTGACTTTAAGATATGTGTGATGTTTAATAAAATTACACTGGTCGTATTATCGTGTAGATTTTAGGCTAAGTGAAATGATAAAGCAGGAACGTAGGGACGTCTAAACATAAGTTCAGAATGTTCGGCAGTTCCGGTCACAGTCAGAATGCGTAAGGGTTTTGGATTGTGGTCTTTATCGGGTAGTACAAACAAAAGGAGAAAAAAATGCCTACAATTAACCAGCTTGTACGTGCTGAACGTAAAAAGCTTACAGACAAAACAAAATCTCCAGCTTTGATGAACTGTCCTCAAAGACGTGGAGTATGTACAAGGGTTTACACAACAACCCCTAAAAAACCGAACTCAGCTCTTAGAAAAGTTGCCAGAGTTAGATTGACAAACGGATTTGAAGTTACTTCATATATTCCGGGTATCGGTCACAACCTACAAGAACACAGTGTTGTTCTTATCAGAGGTGGTAGGGTAAAAGACCTTCCAGGTGTTCGTTACCACATCGTAAGAGGTACTTTGGATACTGCTGGTGTTGCAAACAGAGCTCAAAGCAGATCTAAATACGGTGCTAAGAAAAATGCTAAAGGAGGTAAGAAGTAATGTCAAGACGTTCTAAACCGGCTAAACGTGTTCCGTTAGCTGATCCGGTATACAATAGTGTTGATATCTCAAAATTCATTAACAGAATTATGAGAAGAGGTAAAAAATCATTAGCTGAAAAAATCTTCTATGCTACTTTAGAAAGAATTGAAGAAAGAACAAACGAAAAAGCTCTTGAAGTTTTCCAAAAAGCAATGACAAATGCAACTCCGCTTTTGGAAGTTAAAGCTAGACGTATCGGTGGTTCTACTTACCAAGTACCTATCGAAGTTAAAGCTGACAGAGGTTTCGCTCTTGCTTCTTCTTGGTTGATTGATGCAGCTAAGAAACGTGGCGGAAAGTCATTCATCGATAAATTGACTAACGAAATTATCGATGCATCAAACGGTGCAGGTCAAGCTTGCAAAAAGCGTGAAGATACCCACAAAATGGCTGAAGCTAACAAAGCTTTTGCTCACTACAGATACTAATTTGTATTTCAATAAAAAAGAGTTCCGAGAGAAATTTCGGGACTCTTTTTGTTATCTTATAAATAATAAAATAAATTTAAACCAAACTCTTTAAAACTAATAAAACAGTATTAAGTTTTTGCGAATTATTTTTAATATGCTCCAAATTATTCAAAACCTGTTCATATAAAAAAGTAACATTTTCCTTATCTTGAACATCAAAAAGTTCTGTTAACGGAACATCCAAAACGGATATCAATTTTTCTAAAGTTTTTGCAGAAACAAAACCGTTTCCCGTTTCAACCAAACTAAGCGATTTAACCTCTAACCCAAGACGTTCGGCTAGTTCGTCTTGTTTTAGCCCTTTAATTTTTCGTATTCTTTTTATGTTTTCACCTAAAACGGTGCACACATAATTCTTCATAAGTACTCCTACTTTTAATACTATTAATAAGAAATAATAAGTAAACCCAATATAACCACTTTACATAAGAAGTTTAATAACTTATAATAAACATAGAAGTAATACATAGAGTAGAAAGAGGTATTAATGAGAGTTGTTAAAAATAGGAAACTTGGTTTTACACTAGCAGAAGTTCTTATAACTTTAGGAATAATTGGAGTTGTGGCAGCTCTTACACTACCGAATTTAATTGCAAAATACCAAAGAACAGTAACCGTAAATAAGGTAAAAAAGTTTTATACGGTAATGTCAGCTGCGACTAATATTGCAATAGCAGAAAATGGCCCAATGGATAGTTGGGATGGATTTGCACATCATCATAACGGTGAAGAAATGAAACATTGGTTTGATAAGTATTTAAAACCACATCTTAATGTTACAGATGAATACATAAAAAAAGATGAAGAAAATAATCAAGAATCGCTAATCGTAACTCTCGCAGATGGAGAAATCGCTCTTTTTACTAATTATAGCGCTTCAATTCCGGATATTGATGACGAAACCGGAGTTGACAACAATCACAGTAACATGAACTATAACGGATTAATTCATGTCTATTATAAAACATCCCCCAAAGCACTAATAAAAGGATACTCGCATGACTGCGTAAATTCATTTGTATTTTTGTTCTATAGTCCGCTAAAGAAACAATATTATTTTCAACCTTATGCTTATCAAGCAAACACTCCTGAAAAATACAACAGAGATTTTTTCTTTGAACAAATCAAAGGAGGCAACAACCAATATTGCGCAGCCTTAATGATGGTAGACGGTTGGCAAATTAAAGATGATTACCCTTTTGATTACAAGTATTAGTCAAAAAGTTTTTTAACGTCATTAATTACTGTTTCGGCAGACTTGATACCATAGACTTTATCCAAACATGCCAGCACGGCAGGATTAATAACATTTGATTGACATTGATTTATGAAAATGTTTTTCACTTCATATTCATATAAACTAATCATATTGGAAATAGAATTCACATCACATCTTGTAATAAAAAATGACGTAACATCAGCAGGGATATATTCAAAAAATTTCTTTAAAATATCATAAACAATCCCTCGATTATTACCGACATTCAAGTGTAGGAAATTCGGATGTTTAGCGTAAAAAGAAAAACTTATTGTATAAACATTTTCAGGGATTTGTTTTACGAAATCAACAAAATAATCTTGTTGCTCGCGTCTTGAGGAGGATAGCCCAAGAATTACAACTTGAGTTATCTGTTTGCTTTCGATTTTTTCTTTTATCTCATTAAATTTTTTGCGCAAATCATCCATATCGACACCAACAAGTTCTGATGGGCGAATTTGCCCTTTTGCAAAGCCTTTTGAATTTTCGCAAGACTCTATTAGCGGAGTAAAATCATTTTCTTCTAAAGGGCTCACACCTTTAGGCAAAATTTTGGAAGTAGTAAATAATCTTCCTCGATATAAATATTCAGTATTCATTCCGGAATTTGCAGTCAACAATATTGCTCCGGGAAAAGTTGCAAAATCAAGAATACAATTTTCATTACAAGTACCAAAGTGCCCTTTCAAGTTTTTGTACTTTTTGAAAGCTTCAAAAGAATGAGCTATAAGCAAGTCATCATGCGTATAGACATCAATATCTTTACCCTCTACAACAGAAAGCAACCTTTTTAAATCCATAAAGTTTTCTCCGGAAACAAGTATTGCCTTTCCTTTAGAAGTCGAAAATGACACCTCGGTCGAGCTAAGTTTCCCGAAATTTTCATATTGAAAATTCACAATTTTTTCGGTTAATAAAACATCTTCTGTCGCTAAAGTTTTAATTTGTTGTTTATAAGTGCTAATTGAATGACTATAAGTGTTTAGTAGGTTCAAGCCTTTCAATATAATGTTTACGGCGTTTTGTGGGTAATATTTGTAATGGCTTAGGCGAGATGTATTTAACGCAGCACTTTTAATTATCGCAAGCAGTAAATCGCGCATGTTTTTTTGATTGGCACTAATTTTTTTGTACTTTAGCAAAAAAGCTTTTTCGCCAAGAGCCAATATTTGTGACAAATTCATCTGCGGAGTTAAGTTAATAATAGGTTTCAATTCTTTGTAAGGCAAACTACGCTCTTCGCATAATTTTTTATAATCGTCTTTAGTTTTCACAATATTAATATAAATATTCGACACAATATTTAGCAACTGCTCATCACTGTAGTCCGTAGTTGAAATAATTGTCGCAAGAGTTTCTATCACCAATTTTTCTTGCGGTTCCGGTTTTTTGTCAAAATCTCGCAATTTTAATATGTAATAAGCTAATTGGCACAAACTTATTATAATAACCTCTTGCAAAGCAGAAATACTCGGAGGAACCGAACAAGAACCTTTTGCATTGCATTCATCGTATTCGAAATTTTCGGAAAAGAAATTATATAACATATTCGACCACCTAATTAGCTAACTTACTCACATAATTAATTATTTCATCAGATTCATACATATGTCTTAAGTTATCAGTATCCACCAAGAAAGGAACTTGCGCCTCTCCGCCCAATTCCATTAAACGCTCATAATTTTCAGAGTTATACACATCTTTTAAAGTGTAATCAATATCATTATCGTCAAAATAATCAACAACTTTCTTACAATAAGGGCAAGACTGCATATAATATAGTTCTAGCATAATAATCTCCTTTTTACTTAAGAGATTATTTTTTAGATATAAAAGTTTTTCATTCCCCTAAATGGCTAAGTCGTGTAACTCTTTCTTTCGCGAATTCAATTGCATCTTGCTCTTTATAGAAAATATGTTTTTCACCAATCAAAGTTACTATGTCATGAGTCGTAAGTTGATTCCGAATTTCTTCATTTTGGATAACCAGTAAAGTTTTTATATGTTGCGATTTCAAACGGACAACAATATCTTCAAACGCAAAAATTGCCGAAATATCAAGCGTTGAGTCTGAATCATATACTAAAACAAGATATTTTGTACCAAGCATTTCGTCAAATTGTGAAACAATTTGAGTCGCAGAACCAAAGAAAAATTGTCCGCTAATATGCACAACCCTTATTTTATGATGATAATTTTTTTCAACAAGTTGCTCCATATCAGATACTTCATTACTGGATATTTCTTTATGAATAACAGTAGTCTTATCAGCAAGTCTTTTGGCATAAAGAAGTGCCGCAAGAACAATTCCTGCCCCAACAGCAGCAATAAGATTATAGAAAACTGTCAACACAAAAACGGCAACCAAAACGTATAAATCATCTTTTGGCGCATGTTTTATAACTTTCAAAAGCTTAAAGTCAATTATATCATAACCGATTTTTATCAAAATACCAGCAAGAACAGGTAACGGAATTTCTGCGACAAATTTTGAAAAAATGGATAGACAGAGCATTAACACGACAGCACTTATAATGGTAGCGCCTTTCGTGGTTGCCCCTGTTTTTAATGCTGCAACCGTTCGCATTGTAGCCGCCGCTCCCGGAAGTGTTCCGGTAAATGAGCATAATATATTCCCAATCCCTTGCGGAATGAGTAATTTCGCCGGTTTTGACGGTTGTTTTGTTATTGAGTTGCACACAAGTCCAGTTAAAAGAGTTTCTGATGATAAAATTATTGCAAGCATAATTGAATAATGGAAATAAGCAATAAAATTGTGCAAAGTCGTATGTGGTAAATGAAATTGTGGTATTGTTGCCGATATTTCAGAAATTCTTGCAACATCCATTCCAAAATGAATAGATATAACCGTACAAATTACAAGTGCAATGATTTGAGCCGGAACAAATTTGTTTACAACTTTCGGTGTAAAAAATACTATTAATAAAGTTAATCCACCCAAAAGCAAAGCTGACGGATTTACAAAATGCAAGGTCAAGACTAAATTTTTAATGCTCTCTATTGTATTAGAAAATGGTTTTAATCCAATTAACGGATTAAGCTGCATTATGATTATTATTGCGCCAACACCGTTCATGAAACCGGAAATTACGGGGTATGGCACATATTTTACTATATCAGGGAGTTTTGTCACAGATAAAACTAATTGTAAAATTCCGGCGCCCAAAATTATAAATATCACCGATGAAATATCTTGGTTTAGGGAATGCATAATTGAGGCGATTACAATTGCGACAGGTCCGGTAATTCCTGATATCATAGGAACTTTTGAACCGAATATTCCGGAGATTAAGCATAATATAATTGCTCCCCAAATGCCGGCTCCGGCACCAAATCCTGTAGCTACTCCAAAAGCGAGTGCTTGTGGAAGAGCAATTACTGCTGAATTGATTCCGCCGAACAAATCTCCAAAAAAAATATTTAATCTCGTTTTCGCAAACTCTAAATTTAACATAGAGTGAGTATACCACAAATTTTTCAATCTCAAAACTTGAAAAATAGTTTAAGACGCAAATATTGAAACATTATTTCATATAAATTTTACAAGAAAAAATTTTTTTGCTAATATTACGTTATAGAGTAGATAATTTGAAAAGGAATATATTATGTCAGGACACTCAAAATGGTCAACCATTAAACACAAAAAAGCAAAAGTAGACTCTCAAAGAGCCGTTGTATTTCAAAAATATTCAAGAGAATTAATTGTTGCAGCAAGACTCGGAGGGCCGGATCCTGCAGGGAATTTCAGACTTAGAACTGCCATTGAAAAAGCAAAAGCTGCCGGACTTCCAAACGATAATATTAAAAGAGCTATTGAAAAAGGTGCCGGTGCCGGAGCTGCTGACAATTACGAAGAATTAACATATGAAGGTTATGCAGCAGGTGGAGTAGCAGTTTTTGTAGAAGCTATGACCGATAACCGTAACAGAACTGCTGGCGATGTAAGAAGTTACTTCACAAAGTATAACGGAAGCCTTGGTGCTACAGGGTGTGTAGGTTGGATGTTTGACCAAAAAGGTGTTATTACATTTAGCGAAGACACTGACTTTGATAAACTATTTGAAGCTGCTATAAATCTTGATGCCGAAGATGTGGCAGAAGAAGAAGGGCAATACAAAGTTATAACAAGTGTTGAAAACTTTCAAAATGTAGTAGAGGGGCTTGAAAGTGCAGGATTTAAAAGTGAAACAGCTGAACTTACAAGAATTCCTCAAAATACAATAGAAGTTACAGACGAAAAAACTGCTGATCAAATATTGAAACTTCTTGAAAAATTGGAAGAACATGATGATGTTCAGAATGTCTATGCAAATTTTGATATTTCTGACGAACTTATGCAAAAACTTGAGGGCTAAATTTGTCTAACAACAAAAATCTTAAATTATTTTTTGAATCCCTGAACAATGTGTCTAATATTGATAATATGGAAAACATTCTCAGGGATTTATTTCAAAAAGAAGTACAAATAAAGGTACTAAACGAAAACGACTCCGAAAATGATTATTTTTACGAGTCTGCTGAAGTTTGTGAAACATTATTAAACGGCAAGTATGTAATAACGACTGAACGCGAGGGACACTCGGTAATATTTCCACTTGTAATTCAGGAACAATTGCTTGGGATTATAGAGTTTGCAGGCTTAACTAATAGTGAAATTGATTTTTTTGAAGAGATACTTCCGGTAATAAGCCTAAAAACAGATAATATTTTTCTAAAAAACCAAATACAAAAAAATATTGAATTTCACACTGCAATGAAAAATATTGCAAAAATTATTGAAACACAGTATGAGCTTAATTTTATAATTCCAATTATCGGCGAAATTCTTGATACATTTATCTCAAACCATCTTGTTTATATTTTCTTAAAATCCGGTGGTAAAGAAAAATTGGTATATCCGACAACTTGTTTTGACAAAAATATTATAAAAACAATAGAAAATTACAATTCAAAAGACGAGTATGTTTTAAACAAATCAAAATTAATCGGATATTTCCCACTTGTAAGTGAACAAAACACCATAGGTTATCTGGTGACCAAAAGTACTGAAGGAAAAATATCGCCGACAGAAACTTATTATATTCAACAACTTGCCAAACAAGTTGCAACAACAATTACCAGAGCAAATGTTTATTCAGAAATTCTAAAACACGCAACGTTAGATGCATTGACAGGTTTTTATAACCGTCAACAACTTGATGAGCGAATAAAACAAGAAATCTCTAGTGCTAAGAGAAAACACACATCTCTTTGTGTAATTATGACAGATATAGATTTTTTTAAACGCGTTAACGATACATACGGGCATTCTACCGGCGATTTAGTGCTAAAAACCGTTGCAAAAATAATGCGTTCACACTTAAGAGAATACGATATAGCAGCAAGATACGGCGGAGAAGAGTTCGTAATAATTCTACCAAGTACTAAAGAAGACGAAGCACAACATGTTGCAGAACGTCTAAGAAAAGCGATTGAGAAAAAAATAATAGATATTGAAAAAGTAAATACCAAAAATAACGAAAAGAACATTTCTGTCACAATAAGCCTTGGGGTATACAGTTATCACCTTAACGACAAACCTGCAAATGTGATAATGAATGCAGATAAAGCCTTGTACCAAGCAAAAGAACACGGCAGAAATCAAGTTGTTGTATTTAGCGAATCAAACTAGTCGATTCCAAATGGGGATAATCCAATTAATTGAATAATATAAAATATTAAAATAAATGGTGTCTTGGATGTAAAAGCTCCGGCTGAGAATTCTCAGCCGGAGCTAATCCTATAATTTAAGAACTCTTATCTGTGACAGTGGTGTTCGCCATGATTGTGTCCGTGGCAGTGGTGGTGTTCGCCTCCGCACGCGTTTTCCCCTACAGATAAAGTGTTATTCATGTATTGATTAACAACTGTTTCAATTTCTAATTCCGGGCATCCCGCTACGATTTTTACCCCATTTTGTGCAAATATTGCCATTGGACGTCCGCCCATGCCACCTGCTAAAACTACATTTGCGCCTTGTGTTGCTATCCAATTTGCACTCTGGCACGAAATACCTTCTTCGGGGACTTTCTTTTCAATGCTTAAAATTTCTTTTGTTTCTGGATTAACTTCTACAAAAGTAAAATATTCACAATGTCCAAAATGTCCGCATAGTTTGTTTTCTGCTGATGGAATTACTATTTTCATAATTTTATCTCCTTTTGATTTTTCTATATTAGACTGTAAGATTATTGCACTTTCTAAAGCTTCTGTTTCTGTCATGTTATGATTTTGAGCATATTCTTTCAAAATGTTCAAAACATCTTCATTTATTCTACGATTGAATGGGATTTTTTTTCTGCAAGTTTTTTTCCTTCCTGCAAATTCACGTTTCCCGCCCCAACATTTATTATTGTTAAATATTACTTTTTTCATCTTTGTTGCCACTGGCATGATAATATACTGTTTTGAAAATGTCAATACATAATCAAGGTAATTGTTTTATTTCTAGGTTAAGAGTAAATAAAAATGTTTGTATGGATTTGTTAAGATAAAATTGTCGAGGATGGTAAAATCAAACAATAAGATGATTTTAAATAGTTGATTCTATATTAGAGTAGGAAAAAAGGAGGATTTATGCCTTTAAGAATTTTATTTTTGTTACTTGCATTTGTGATTTTTACAAACCTTGTTATAATGCTTTTGAGTCTTATTTTTAAGAGAAATCTTTATCAAACACATGGAAAGCTAATCGTAAATTGTTATGGTGTTTTGGCACTAATTATAGTATTGATATATGCAGGACTTTCGCTTGCTGGAATTAAATAATGGAGGTGTTTTATGTTAAGAAAAAAGAATAATTATGCTAATGAAGAACCCAACAAGCTTATTGCACCAACAATAATCACTGTGTTATTGGTAATATTTATTATTTTCTTTAATCCAATAGCAATAGTTGGAGTTGGGGAACGAGGTGTGAAAGTAACCCTTGGAGAAGTTTCACCGACAAGCTATACAGAAGGGGTACATTTTGTAACGCCGTTTATCTCTTCAATTAAAAATATGAACGTAAAAACTCAAAAAAATTATATTAACACATCGGTTTATACTAAAGATATTCAACAGGCACAAATATCTTATGTTTTGAATTACAATCTTCAGCCGGAAAATGCACACAAAATGTATAGAGAAGTTGGTGTAAACTATTTTGATACAGTCGTAAGCCCTGTTGTTGAAGGTACAATTAAGGATGTTATCGGAAAATGGAATGCACAAGATTTAGTAGCAAATAGAGAAAAAGCTACTCAAGAAATTCTTGTAAAGCTTCAAAAACATCTTACTTCTAAATATATTAATGTAACTGATTTTCAAATGACAGCGATTGCATATTCCGGTGTTTTTGAAAAAGCTATAGAAAGTAAGGTTACAGCAGAACAAGAGGCACTGAGGGCAAAAAATAAGACGGTTCAAATTCAAGAAGAAGCAAAGCAAAAGCTTATTTCTGCTGAGGCAGAGGCAAAATCAATGGCTATTAGAGCACATGCATTATCTCAGAATAAGAATCTTGTAGAGTATGAAGCTGTTCAAAAATGGGATGGTAAACTTCCAGAGTATATGTTAGGTGGTTCAGTTCCTTTCATCAATATTGGCAAGAAGTAAGTAACAAAAAAAATATCATATGTAAAAAACGGCTCAGATTTTTATTTGAGTCGTTTTTGTTGTTAATTTGTAAAACAGAGCGTAGGTTGGGGGTTCACCCCAACGATGCAAAACGGCACACCATGCCACAACAACAAGGGTAGACAAAATGTCTACCCTGATTGTAACAATCTCTTTGATTTTATATTTTCTTCTTTTCTATTAAAGAAGAAAATATAAACTTGCCCTATTCAACTATACAAACTGCCTGACGTAAACCAAAGTCGCGGTTGATGTAATTGTACCCAGTACTCGTAGGATTGAAGTAGCGACCGTATGCGGCGTATTCTTCTAACTCCTCATTTGACCAAAGGTTGAGCCCTGGAGAAGAAAAACCGAGAGAACTCGCTGCATCCTGATTCCATTGTCCATTATAGTCTTGTTTGGCGCTTATACTTGGATTTTCTTTATATAGTTGGCTAGCCAATTTTGCGAGATCATTTGCTGTTGGCATTTTGCTTACCCCACCACATTGTTTTACGGCACCTGCCCAGTAATCAGTGTTATTACATAAACCTACAG